>JACCDW011674523.1_pt1 | contig 37102 bp, 21 predicted proteins | sample 7449781 | NCBI WGS metagenome assembly JACCDW01 (sample SAMN15323449, study PRJNA562643) | freshwater metagenome | isolation source: river surface water | place: USA:Blue River Watershed | collected 2017-08-18 | reverse complement strand
GGCAAACTATCAGACTGTAATTCTGAAGATGCTATGTCAACAGAACTTTATATTGTTGAAGGTGATTCCGCTGCTGGAAGTTGCAAAGGTGGACGTGATCCTGAATACCAGGCTGTTATGCCTATTCGTGGAAAGATCATTAATCCCGAAAAAAATGATTATGCAAAATTGATGCAAAATGAAGAAGTTGCTGCAATCATTTCTGCAGTTGGAACTGGCATTAAAGATGATTTCAATATCAAAGATCTGCGATATGGAAAGATTGTCATTATGACAGATGCTGATGACGATGGAGCACACATCGCAACACTTCTTATGACATTCTTTTATAGATTTATGCGCCCTCTTATTACAGATGGTCATCTCTATATTGCTAAGCCACCCCTTTATCGAGTCAACTACAAAAATGAAAAAAATTATATTCATACTGAAGCCGAACTCGAAGGCTATAGGAAGAAGTATGGTGATAAAATAGAAGTCACAAGATTCAAAGGCTTGGGAGAAATGGATGCTGACGAACTTGGTACAACCACAATGGAAATTGGTAAACGCCAAATCATCAAAGTCAATGTCGAAGATGTTGAAGAAGCATCGAGGATTTTGAATGTTCTTATGGGCAGCAATGTTGCCCCTCGCAAAGAACATATCATCGAAAAGTCTGCAATAAGGATATTAGAAAACAATGGCTAGAAAAGCAAGAAACGAAGACACAACACCAATTATTGATAAGGAAGATTACATTATCAATAAAGAGTTCATCGAACTTTTGGATGAGCGATTTACCAACTATGCTTTTGCAGTTATGGAAGATCGTGCACTGCCTGACGCAAGGGATGGCCTAAAGCCATCCCAACGCAGAACTTTGGTCGCTATGAATGACCTTAACTTGCGCTCATCTGGAAAAACAAAGAAGTGTGCTAAAATATGTGGAGATGTTTCAGGAAACTACCATCCTCACGGTGAAGCAGTCGTATATCCAACACTTGTCCGTATGGCTCAAGATTGGTCATTGCGATACCCTCTGATTTCTCCTCAAGGTAACTTTGGATCACCTGCTCCAGAAGATAAACCTGCTGCTATGCGATATACGGAAGCAAAGTTCTCTAATTTTGGAGATCAAATGGTTTCTGAATTGTCAAATCAAGTAGTAGATTATGTTTCTAACTACAATGATGAGCTTATGGAGCCAACAGTTCTTCCATCCTTGATACCAAATCTTCTTATAAATGGATGTTCAGGTATTGCGGTTGGTTGGGCAACTAATATGGCTCCACACAACTTGAGAGAGATTGCCAATCTGGTTGATGCATATATCAAGAATCCAGATTTGACTGTCGAAGAGATAATGGAAATTGTTCCAGGCCCAGACTTTCCATTGCCTTGTAAGATTCTTGGCAGTACAGGTGTCAAGAATTACTTTACAACTGGAAGAGGTTCAATTCAGCTTGAGGGTTATCACACCATTGAGTCAGAAAAGAATGGTCAACTGTATATAAAAGTTACTGCACTTCCATATGGCGGTTCGGCTGAAGGTTTCTGCCGTGAAATTAAAGAGCTTGTTGAGTCAAAAAAGATTGAGGGAATCACTAACCTTAAGAACTTGACAAACAAGAAGGGTATGGATGTCAGAATTTGGATTCATAAATCGGCAAATTCAAACGTCGTACTTAATCTAATTTTGAAGCATACATCCTTGAGAACAAACTTCTCCGTTAATTCAACAGTGCTTATGGGTGGGAAAAAAGTTGTTGAAAATGTTCCTATTATTAAGCTTGTAGAAACATTTGTAGACCACCGAAAAGATGTACTTACAAAAAAATTCAATGCAGAACTTGACAAAAATAATCGAAGACTCCATATCCTTGATGGTCTCATTGGCATTACCACTAAGATTGATTCGGTTATCAAGCTCATTCGTGAAGCTGATGATAGGAATGTGGCACAACAAGAACTCATCGCACAAGGATTCGTAAAGTCTCCTGAACAAGCTGATGCAGTCTTAAAGATTACTCTTGGAAATCTTACAAAGCTTGATGTCAACTCAATGACGGATGAATTTGAAAAGCTTACAAAGAGAAACGAGTGGCTTACAGACCAACTTTCTTCTGATAAGAAAATGCTTAAGCTCATCTCTAAAGAACAACTTGATCTTGCTGCAAAGATTGGTGATGACCGTCGCTCTGAAATCGTTCCATCTATTGAAGATTTCAACTATGAGGATCTTATCAAAGAAGAGCAAATCGTTGTTTCTCTTACAAAAGATGGATACATAAAGCGAGTTCCATTAGACACATTTAAAACGCAAAATCGTGGCGGAAAAGGTGTCATTGGAGTCAAGTCTCGTGAAGAAGATGAAGCATCAGATATTTTTACAGGTACAACTCATGATCTTTTCTTGTTCTTTACAAATCAAGGCAATTTGTTAAAGAAAAAGGGTTACGAAATACCTATGTCTTCAAGGACTTCTAAAGGCGTACATCTGAACAATCTTTTGAACTTAACTGAAGGCGAATCAGTTTCGTCTACAATTACCCTCAAGTCACTAGACACAGATGGCTGCTTTGTAATGGTAACCAAAAATGGTCTTATAAAAAGATCTGAAATTAGAGATTACAATACCAGTCTAAGAAAGCGTGGATTGAAAGCAATCAGTCTTGTAGAAAATGACGAGCTAGCTTTTGTTATGACTACTGATGGTACTCAAGATGTTATGCTTGTAACTGCTATGGGTATGGCTGTCAGATATTCTGAAAGTTTAGTGCGTTGTATTGGGAAAAATGGACAAGGCAGTCGCTCTATGCTTCTAAAAGCTGGGGATACAATTTCAGCTGTTCTTGCAATTGATTCTGATGCAGACCCATCTATTCTTGTAATTACAGAATATGGAAAAGGCAAGAAAACATCAGCGTCTGAATACCGCTCAACTGCTGGAAGATCTGTCAAGGGCCAAAGGACAATCAACACATTGAAAAGAGAGGTTTCTGGCAAGATTGTAACTGCAGTTGCTCTTTCTGATAATGATGAAATTCTTGTCTTGACTAATAAGGGAAAGATGATGCGATGCAATCTTGACACATTGAAGAATAAGTCAAAAGTTACTCAAGCAAACAATATTGTTTCCCTTGATGATGGAGATACTGTGCAAACTGTAAGTGTTGTACCTGTATCAAATAAGGATTTTGAAGAGGACTTTACAGAATAAAATAAATATGGCAAATGCGTTGTATGACAGTGGTAGAGACGGATTCCTTAAAGGTGAATTCAACTGGAGTTCTGATACTTTCAAAGTAATTTTACTTTCATCAGATTATTCAGTCAATCTATCAAGTCATACAACGACTGCAAACATAGGTGGAACAGTTGCAATATCCAGTGCGATATCTACTTTAGTCCCTGGTGCTGGAGTTGCTGATGCCAATGATCTTACTATTTCTGGTGTAGCTGGCACTACTGTTACTCAATTTGTAATATTTCACGATTCTTCAAAAAAACTTATTGCTTACATAAACGATTCAAGTAATTTACCTTTTACTCCCAGTGGTGGAAATGTAACTTTGCAGTGGGATAATGGAGCAAATAAAATATTCAAACTGTAGATTTATCAATCTACAGTTTTTTTATAGGTATAGCAGTTCTTTTAATCAAAAATATAAATAGGATACATAATGGAAAACTATACTATAGAATCTTGGATACATAAAAAATATTATTTTGATTCATCTAAAAATGGTGTGATTATTCCACCTCCATACGATGACGGTAGTGGCGGTGCAGGTGGTGGTGGTACTGGTGGTGGTGAAAGTGGTTCAGGCTCTACAGTATTTTTAAATTCATATGACCTGATATTAAACCTAAGAGCTTCTGATACTGATTCTTATCCAGGAACTGGTTTATATTGGTATGATCTAACTTCTTACGGTAATCACGGTATTTTTTACAACGGAGCAGCTATAACTGGAACAGGTAACTCCAAATCATTTATATTTGATGGTACTGATACCTATTTCAATATAGGCAGGGTTGTCACACAAAACTCAGCCTCAGTCAGTATGTCAGCATGGGTAAAAACTACCAATCATTTAGTTTCGAGCCAAATGATTTTCTATATTGGTAGTGAAGCTAGACTAAATGGCTATGGTTTTGCGATTAATAAAGAGGGTATCAATTCTGGAAATATTTATGTAAGATATGGCGACAGTCAATGGTACAACACTGGAATTGCGATTTCTAGTAATCATTGGCACTATTTGACTGTAAATATTTTATCTGACAGAAGTAATCAGGTTTTTGTAAATGGAGCTATTGGTTATACCGGCTCAGCTGCAAGAATAAATACACCTACCAATTACACTGAAGTTGGAAGAAGTGATTTTCCAATATCAAGATATTTTTATGGACAAATTGCTCAAGTCCACGTATACAAAAAAGTATTATCAACATCAGAAGTTCAAGGAAACTTCAATAGCACTAAAAATCCATATGGTTATAGTTAAGGAGCAAGAATATGCTTAATAATGAATTTTTGACTGGGACTACATTAAACATATATGCTGAACTAAAAGATGAAAGTGGATATGGAGTTACAACTACTGGACTTACTTTTTATATGACTGAACCAGGTGGAATAGGGTATACATACTATTTTGGTTCAGGTTCTGGTAGTGGCAACTCTGAGCCTGTGCAAGCTGGAATATCAACTGGTATTTACTATAAGCAGTGGACTCCCTCACGTACTGGTGTTCATAAATACTCTTGGAAGGCCACTGGAACGGTGCAGGCAACTTTCAAAAGCTTTTTTGATGTAAAGAGTGGTGAGTGGTAATGGCTTTTCCTGGTATCTTATCAAGAGCTGAGTTTGCTACAGGATTAAATGTTAAGAGCATTTGTGTCAATGGCGATTATTTAATCGTAGAAGAATGCAACATAAATCAAGATCAAGAGCACGAAGTCAAAAACTATATTCAAGGTGGTCCAGCTTATGCTGTATACAACTTGGGTGCAAAAAAGCATATAGGAACCATTACTTTTCCATTAAGAGTAGATCAAGATGGTAATTTAGAAGCTGCGGCAAAAACATTACTTCGCCATGCTGCAAAACCAATGAGTGCTCTAAGAATAGATACTCATAATGTCTTATCTAGTTTTGACACTACTGTATTAAATCCTGGGACTGATGACAATAAAAATTTATCTTTAGATGCTTGCGTAATAAGTAATTTAAAAGTAAGTGTAAGCGATGGTGGTGTGATAAATGTAAATGTTGATTTTGTTGGTATGCTTGACACAGAAACTGAATCATCATTTGACTTCCCAACAGACTATTTGTTAGGCAGAAAACTTTCATTTGCTGACTGTAATGCTTTCAGAAATGAATCTTCTATGAGGTCAGCATCTTCCATTTCTGTCAATATTGAGAATGAGCTTGTTACTCCTGTATTTTTGATGCCTTACTACACTGGTGTTAGTATTGGTGCAGGAGTTACAGAACAAAAAGACCAAATAGAGTTAATTGCAGTTCAGTCTACAAAGTGGTCAGGAGAGTTTACTGAAGTTATAAGAAACGGTCTTGAACTTAACACTTTTATTCATGGTGGCTTGATGCACGATGAAAATTTGACATTGGACTTTGGGTCTCTTAGAACAACATTTTTCAATCCGGTTTTTAAAATAGCACAATCTTCACTGACTCCTCAAGTGATAAGGAGAACAACTCAGTGGACTGGAATTAATAAACCAGATGATTCAATGTTGGATGATCGCTTGTTTAGCTTTTTATAAAGGTAAACAAAAAATATAGTAAGAATAATTTGAATAGCCTAAAAAACAAAAGAAGTTAATAATCTTTTGAAAGTGAGTAGAAAAAAATGCCTATAAATAACGACATTCTTGGTATTTACAAGCAAGTATATGTTTTAACTGGTGGTACTGCAATTTCTTATATTGTTGAAACTGCAAACAGAAACATATCTATCGATGCTTCGCCAAAAATCCTCATTGCTGGTAGCCCTAAGACAAGAATTATGGATATCGGAGGAATCACAGAAACAATTTCTATCTCCGCTCCAATTCTTATTGGTGGTGGTGCAGCATATGATGGAAGAGCACTTGTTGGTAATAAGATTACTGAAATCTTAAACCCTGCATCTGCTACATTGCCTATTTTAAAATCCGCTTCATATTCAATTAGTGAAGGTGGCGGTTCTGTTTCTGTTACTCTTGAATCCGATGGTTACTCAGGATCAGGTAACTCTGGCTTCTATATTGTCAACTCTACAACTCCTCACCCATCATTAAACCCAGTTGGTACTGGTGGTTCTGGAACAACTGCATTTGGTCCAACTAGAGTTGCAAGGTTCTATGATTTCCGTGCAAAGATTGGTGGTAGACAATATTTCATCCAAGAAGCAAGTGTTGATGTAAACGTTGAGACACAAAAGACTTACTTTATCAACCCTTACAACTTTACCGATCCAACAAATGGTTATGGAACTCCTTCTATCACTGGTGGTGGTGGTGGTGGTACCGCATTACTTTCCCAACTTTCTGGAAACGGTATCTCATGGGTTTATGGTAGCCAGTTCCCACACATCGGTGTTAATGGTATTACTATTTCCGGTAAGGGTAAAGGCGCTGTTGTTGTAGGCTCAAACTACGCTTCAGAAACCACTGCTGGTATTACAACTCAAGCTGCTGGTGTCACAGTTTTAGCGTCTTCTGAAGATGTCACATTTGCTCTTGAAATCGCAGGAACAACTGGTAATAATATGAACGGAACTCCAACTTGGCAAAACCTTATTGCCGGTATTGGACTTTCAAAATCCATTATCAATGCTACTGCATTCTCAGTTAGTACAGGTATTTTGACTGTTGAATTTGACTTTATGTGTTATGTTGTCTAATTAGTCAACATCGTCAGATATAAAACTTTCAAAGTCCCAATCTTCATCCAACTCATCCATATTATCCCAGACATATCGCAAAACAAAAAGATCGGTCTGGGATAATAATGAGAATATCAAACTATCAACTAAAGAACATACAGAGTAATAATCATTCTTATTATTATCTGAAAACTTTACAGAAGAATATATAACATCCCCAACTTTGTTTTCAATACAAATACTCTCAATCTTTGAACTATAATGATTGAGTAATTTCATAAACATTTGATGCACAATCAATACATGAGAATTTGTATGATATTCCTTGATAACAAAATTCAAAATGCTTGCTTCGTATGAGGCAATTTCGCAGGCAACTTTTTTTTCACCATCACTTAGGACAATGTAAACTCTGCCTTCAGGGTTAACGACTACTTTATCTAATAAGATAGGAATATTTTCATACCGATCATCGTTGTGTATATTATTCCTATCTATTTTTTTACTCATTTTTACTTTCCATATTGCAAAATTTGCAAAGTCTACAAATCTTGTTATTGATAATATTTGATATTATAAGCATAAATGAGCCCAAGATCATTAACACATTTATTTGGTTGTGATCTGTATGCTTATGCTCATTTAAAAAGTAGCCAAGCAAAGTCAATACAAAACCAGCCGAGAAAAACCAGATTATATTATATTTTCTATGTGTCTTTATGCCAAAACAAATATTATAAATATTCAATGCACAAGACAAAGTTAACATAATAAATTCAAATTTAGAATCTAGCATCAAATATATTGCTGATGTCGGTAAAAATATCAATATTATTGGCAGTACAGTGCAGTGAACTAAACACAAAAAGCTAGCCCAGTTTGCAAAATTTTTCATAATTGAACTTTTTTCTTAGCGATATCATGTAGAGTGTGAGATTTCTCTTTTATTGTATCACGGCAATTCTCAATCAAACTAGATAGCAATTCCAAATTGTGACTTTTTCCGTCTTGTTCAATTGATTTTTTCAAGTCAATCAAATCATTTTGTTCTTCATTTGATAAAATGTTTGTTCTTAGCAATTCTTCAATTTGAATCATATAGTCATATAGTAAATCGTGTTTATTAGTTAGATCTCTCAATGATTCATCTTCATCTTTGTGTGTTTTTGCATCATCTAAAATTTTCTTTATCTCATCGGACGACAAAGATGCTTGCCCTGTAATTTGAATCTCTTGCACTAGGTCAGTCTGTTCATCTCTAGCCTTGACAGACAATATTCCATTTGCGTCTACTGAAAATGTTACTTCTATTTTCGGAACTCCTCTTGGAGAAGGAGTGATTTTATCCAATTGAAATTGACCCAAACTTAAATTGTCACAAGTCTTTGGTCTCTCTCCTTGAAATATCTTAACATCTACTTCAGTCTGACTATCGTATGCAGTTGTGAATTTTTCGTTGACTACTGTAGGTATTTGTGTATTTCTTGGAATCAATACACTCATAATTCCACCTTGAGTTTCAATTCCCAAAGAAAGCGGTGTAACGTCTAAAAGATAAACTTCTTTGCTTGATTTTCCTGATAAAACTGATGCTTGAACAGAAGCACCAATCGAAACAGCTTCATCTGGATTAATTGACTTATTTGGTTTTTTTCCAAACTTTTCTTCTATAACTTTCTCTACTAAAGGAATTCTAGTGCTACCACCAACAAAAACAATTTCATCAACTTTATTTGTCTTAATATTAGCATCTCTTAAAGCATCATTGACACACACCATTGTCTTATCAATATAATGTTTTATTGAGCCTTCAAATTCTTCACGAGTAATTTTTATGGAGTTTTTCTCAACCATGACATTGGCTACAGTCATATGAGATAACATTTTTTTTGCTTTTTCAGAAATATTTCTCAAATTGATAGCATCTATATCAACCGATGTTTTTTGCTTTATTAACTCAGCAATAGCATCATCAAAATCTACACCACCTAAAGATGTATTACCAGATGTAGATTGAACGTGAAAATCAACTCCATCCATAAGCTTTAGTAAAGTAACATCAAACGTTCCCCCACCCAAATCATAAACAAGAATAGTGGCATCGTTTTTCTTATCTAATCCATAGGCTAAAGATGCTGCAGTAGGCTCATTGATTATGCGTAAAACTTTAAGCCCGGCTAACTCTCCAGCTGTTTTTGTACTTTGTCTTTGATCATTGTTAAAATAAGCTGGAACAGTGATGACAGCTTCAGTTACTTCGCATCCCAAATGACGTTCAGCACAATTCTTGAGATATCTTAGGATATATGATGATACTTCCTCTGGACTGTAAGATTTGTTATCAATTGCAAATCTTTTGCTTGTGCCCATATGTCTTTTGACTACACGTATAGTATGAGAAAAGGGCAAATGCTGTTCCATATCGACAGCATATTGCCCCACATATACCTCATCTCCAAAGCTAACAACGCTTGGAGTAATTCTTTCGCCTAAGTCATTAGGAATGACTTCTGCCTGATCATTGTCATTTACATAAGAAACAACACTAAATGTACTTCCTAAATCAATACCAATTGCAAAACTCATAATTTATATTGTACATTATTCAGGCTCTTCTGGTAAAACAGTACCTCCAGGAACATATCCTTCCATCAATTCTTTAAGAGCATCTTTATTTTCAAGTTTTCTTCTAAAATCAAGACTTTCGTTTTTAGTGATAGGACCAATAGCTATATTTTTGTCTTTGTCTTTTGGTAAATTGTCCCTATACTCGTGAGCCATTGACATAAGTTGAATGATAGCAAAAGTATCTTTGCATTTCAGACAACGCATAATAGTAAACACTTCTACTTCAGATTTGGGAAGCCATCCTAAATGAGATGATTTGACGAACTGAGTTTTACAGTTTCTGTTCAAACAACACTTAGGTTTGCCAATGATGGTTTGATGAAACATAGCTCACCTCCAATGCGCTAATAAGCAATGTATTATTCATTATACTGTGACGAATTTCTTCTAGAAATACAATAAAAAAAGAATCTTGAATCTTTATAGAGTATAATACATAAGTCCACTGGCGGATACACTTGCCAGTGGACTATTTTTATGTAAGGAGGAAAATATGAAAATTTTTGAACAAGTTGAAGAATTGATGAATCAAGTAATTAACGCACTCTTCAAAGTAGAATTGTAAGGCAACTTATAATCTACAATGGCGTAGATTATTTTATTTCATACATTTTCCAAGCTCGTTCATTCTTATAAACTTTCTTTCTCAAAGTAATATGTGATTTTAAATTTTTATGATTTGATGCAAAATCTATTATAATCGCTTCAGGCTTACCATTTTTAATAGAATCTTCTACATCTTTACCAACACATCTTAAAACTCTTCCAACTTGCTGATATGTAGTAACTGGAGAAGAACTAGAACCTGCAAGTATTAAGCAAGCAATTCTTGGAGCATCTACTCCAACATTAGCCCACTGAGTAGCAATCAAAACTATCTCGTTATTTTCAACAGCATTCAGCATTCGTCTTCGATAGTTCTTTTCCTCGTCAGAAGGATCAGTTTCGCCTTTATCTCCTCCAGGTACAAACACAGAGTCTTCTATCATTCCTTCAAGAATATCACCGTGTTCTTTTCGTTCTACAAGTATCAAAGTAGGAATACCTTTTGCTTTCATACCTTCAGCAAACTGCTTAATTCTGAAATTTCTTTCCCAACAATTAATTATATTCAGATTGTAAACTTCATGATAAGTTTGTGCTGGCTCAACGCTATCAATATGCACTACAAAGATTTTTGGTGGAACTAAATACCCACGCTCAACAAGATCGCTGGCACTTACTTCGCATATTTTGCCACCAAGAGTGCCTTCTATTCTTATTTCTTGATTATCAGTTCGAAACGGTGTGGCAGATAGCCCCAAACGATAATATGCATGCTTAGCCTGATTGCCAATTTCTTCAGTTATGACAGCAGCTAAATGCGCTTCATCAATTATCAAAGCTTTACAAGATTGAATTACTTGTCTTACTTGTGACTTTTGTAATAAGGTATTTTGTCTTACATCCCAAGCAGATTGGGCTTTTTTATAAGCGTTAGTTTCCGTTTTACAAAAAGATAAAAGTTCTCGTTCATATTTTGCTCTAAGTTGCTTAGCATTTTTTGCTGATTTTTCTTCTGCATTTTCAAGCTCGTCATACAAGTCTGACAATTTTCCAGAAGCTAAATGTCTTGCTTTTTTATAGGCAGAAAGAGCAACTTCAAGTTCTTTTTGAAGTAATGCTGTTGATTTGCTTTTTTCGCAACTATCCTCAACTATTTTATTGTTAGTTTCAACATATTTTTTATCAAAAGCATTTAAAGCAGTTTGATAAGTTATTACATTAATGCCTTCAAGATTGATATCACACAATCCACCACCAGCAATACCAACCTTAACAGGCTTACCGTCTAACCTGAGGTATTTTTCAAATTCTTTTTGAGTTTGCTTTAATAGCTCAATAGCTGGTACTATAAATACAACCGGCTTTACTTTCAATTTGTGAAAAATATAACAAGAAGTCATAGTTTTCCCAGCTCCAGTTGCAAGAGCTAGCATTCCTCTCTGATTCTTAAGGGAAAGATCTCCAGAATACATTTGGTAATCTCTCAGTTCTTTGCCCATAAAATCACAATTCAAATTGTAGTCTCTTACTGGTTTTTCACGCTTATCAGTAAACTTATATTTGATGTTTAGTTCATCAAACAATTTAGCAACTCTTACAGTTAAGCCAGTTGGAAAACTTTGATTTCGCTTGACATACAAAGAAATTTTCCCATCCCACAAGCCTGTTTTAAACTTGGCTGACCATTCAGAGTCAGGTACTTTGTAAGATAACTCATTACGTAAAGCTTCTTGAATAGGATAAGACAATTTGCCCATAGCATCATCATTATTTATGAGAATGCTTCGCTCATTGTAAACTTCTATTTCAACCATAATTCTTAGTATACCATTAATGAAACAACCATTTTGTTGGCATCAACAAAATGGTTGTTCAGCGATTTTCATTTAATCTATTTATGATTCATTGCGTTGAATTTATTTACTGCAATATTAATCTGCTTTGGTTTTTTTGAATTAAACTTTTCTAAAGTAGATAACACTAAAAGTTCGATCTTCTCGGTATCTTGTTCAGATAGTTCAACACCCTTTTGTGCTGCGCCTAACTTGATAAATCTTACAAATTGATCTACTGCATCTTCACTTGAAAATTCACCATCTTCAATTTTACGCAAGCCTTCGATCCAAATATCAAGGATAGCTTCGCCTTTCTTGCCTAAAGCATTTGACAGAAAAACTTTTACTAACTCTAATGAAGTAATTGTTTCTGAAACTGGGCTGTTGGCTCTTGCAATGAAGAATAAAATAGCACTACCGAAAACAAAACATAAAATCAGTAAAATAAAATCATTTTGAACAGTAGTCAGTAACTTATCCATATTAACAATCCTTAGCTATAACACTATCGTCCTCATCAGAAGCATTAGGGTCCAAATCCATATCAGTTGTCAATGGGATAGGCAATTCGTCTTTGATTGCAACTACTTCTTCTGTACTGGTTTTTTCATCAGCCCACATTACAGAATTGTCAACATCTACTTCTTCGCCTTCAGCATTTGTAAACTTTTCAATCTTTCCAGTGGCTCTCTTAATCATACTCATAATAACTGTCTTCCTTTCCTAGATTCAATATAAGACCTCAAAGCATCAGTCTCGACTTCATTCAAGTCACTAGGAATATTATACTTGAATTTTATATGTAAATCTGAATAATTATTTTCATCAACAGGTATGCCTTTACTCTTGACAATATGGACATAATCATTCTTTATGCTTTTTGAAAACTTAAAATTAAGTTTATTGCCATTTATATGTTGATATTTGAAATTAGGCTCAATAATACATAGAATTGGATCTATTTCATATTCATGAATTAGATTTAAGTTTGCATCCACGTAATAATTTTGCTCTGGTTTAGCAAGTATTTCGACTACTAATGGTCCAGGCGGTTGATGCTTATCTCCAAAATTACCAAGATTTTGGAGTAAGATAGTTTTGAAACATTGTCCTTTCTTAATGTTTAAATCAAACATTTCTTTCGAAGTTACAAAACCCTTGCCTGAACATTTGTTGCAAATTGTTTGAGGTCTCTCTCCTCTTCCTTGACACTTTTGGCAAGGACCAGCAAAATTTCTAATGTGAAAGAAACCAACATTTTGAACTATATAATGTTCACCGCTTCCATCACAGTCTGAACAAAAGTTGATTTGACCCGTGCCCCCATCTCCATTACACTCAGAACAAGGAACCATTCTTTCATAAAAGATTGATTTATTGGCACCTGTAAAACATTCCTTTAATGAAATTTCTATCCTCAATGTGATAGGGATATTTAAATTTCTTCTAAATGCATTAAGATGTGTTTTTTTGAATGGGTTTTCTGGGAACGGAATCTGTTGTTGTGGTTTAGGATTTAAAACGTCATCATAAGCCTGAGAAATTTCTTTAAACTTTTCTTCAGCTTCAGGGCTTTTATTTACATCAGGATGATATTCTTTAGCTAACTTTCTATAAGCTTTCTTAGCATCATCAACGCTTGAATTTTCCGGTATTCCTAAAACTTGAAAAGGAGAGAGCATAAACTCATTATACTAATTTAGCAAGCATATTTTGAATTTTATTTGATGGACAAACAGAACTTTCCCCCACACCAATATCAGCGTGTTGGCCAGTTACCCCCATAATAGTCCCATAAACAAGGTTGTCAACTCCGATAACCATTCCACCAGATGAACCTTCTAGGATATCTGCATCAATGAAAATGATATCATTCCAGGCAGGCATATTTGGGTCAGCAATATTTTGATGAATATTAGATATTCTTCCAACAGTTGCCGTGTCGTGGAATCCTTCTGGAGCACTTATGACTGCGACAATATCTCCAACTTCTACTTCATCGCTATTTCCAAATCTTAGTGGTGGAATATCTGTAGGAGCATATTCCAATCTGACTACCCCTGAATCAATTGTGGCATCTGAACTTAAAAATGTGGCAGCAATGTATTTATTACCATCGAAAGTACACATAATTTCAGTAAGAGTTTGGTCATTAGGAACAACGTGCCCAGCGGTAACTACTAAGTTATTACCAATATAAAAACCACTTCCAGACCAATTCTTTTTGCCTGATCTAACATAAATAGTGCAAGAAGAGCTGAGTCCTGTTTGAATTGTTTTTTTTACAGGATCGTCAGCTAAGTCTCTTGTTTGAGAAGTCTTTACTAAAGACTCCAATAAGTTATAGTCTATCTTAAAATTCATTTCACAACTTTGTAGATAATATCTTCTTCTGAAATAGGGCCAAATCTTCTACTATCATCAGAGTTATTTGTATTATCTCCAACTACAAAATAAGATTTTTTTCCTAACTTATATTCTACTACAGCATGACCATATTTTGATTTTGCTTCTAATATTTTTCTGAATGAATTGTCAGATAAAAATATCATTTCAAATCTATCAGAATCAATTATGTAGTAGTAATAATCTCCTGGTCTGAAAATAATTCTTTTAACAATTATGTTACTTTCAGTGTCCCTGATTACTACAATGTCTCCTCTATTATATTTGCTTTCTCTTTTTGCTAATACAACTTGTCCGTTACGTAAAGTAGGCATCATTGATTCACCAATGATTACAACTAACTTATAAGGTTGTAGATAAAAAGATAGACACACTAATAAACTAATTAAGCAAGAAACCATAAATTTCTTATTCATACTCCACCTCACTTGGTTGTTATGAGCCAGAGTCATTTTTTGTTTTTTGCTTGCTCTTTTAGAATTACTTTTTGACTAAAATTGTTTTCCAATCAACATTAGCCAATTTAGGAACCCCAGGACCCCAATTTTTTTCATCTCCTGGTTCTATGATTGTATTTTGCAATGAACAAATGTTATGCAAAGCAACCATCATATCTGCTTGACAAAACTGATTTCCATACTCTTGCATTAGATTTAAATTTTTCAAAGCAGACTTTATAAGGGCACAAATACCAGCTACAAATGGGGACGCTTGGCTTGTACCAGACATTTTGCAATATTCATTTCTCAAAAATGTAGAATATATATCTACACCTGGAGCAACAATATCAACAGTTTCATCTTTAGAAGTAAATGTAGCAAGTTTTCCGCTTGCATCTAAAGCTGCAACAGCTATGACTTCATCGTATCTTGCTGGATAGTTTACACTTTGTGAGTCGTTTCCAGCAGCAGCAATAACTACTATGCCTTTAGATACAGCTTCAAGGATTAAGTCATGAATAAATTTAGGAGGTTCACTAGATGCTCCCAAAGACATATTTATAATATCAACATTTAATTCTATTGCTTTTTTTAATCCAGCCGCAATAGTTTCAAAACTTCCTGAGCCATCGTCATTTAACACTTTTATTGGAATAACTTTGCATTTAGGAGCTACACCTACAACTCCAAAATCATTGTCACTTCCGGCAATAATTCCAGCTACATGAGTACCGTGTCCAGATGATTTGTCTTCCCAAGAATCACTGTCAGAGCAATTGTAAACAGAGTCTTTTGCCCAGCATTCAGATAAATCAGTATGTTCAGCAATTCCAGTATCTAAAACAGCAACTGTGACACCTTCGCCTTTTGCTATTTGCCAAACATCTTGGATTGCAGCTAACCCCATACCCCAGTTCTGTGTTTGTGATAAAGCACTAAACGGAACTGGTGTTACTCTGAGATCTTCTTCAGGAATGAATTGAATATTTTCGGACATTTTTTTATTACCTCAAATATAATATTATAGTTATATTTTCCTGATTTCCTCTTTAAATTATATGCACAATTTGACTATCTTGCTTGACCCCATAAAACTGTCCGTCAAATGGTGTAACACTAAAAGATATTGCTTTATTCTTTAAAACCAAGGATGAATTCAGAGAGGAGCCTTCTGCTATTTTAAAACTCACTCCGTTGGTCCATTCAAACCATTCTATAAGTGAATTGTCTGTAGAACCGCCAAATGAATAAAATGCAGTAAGCTCTGTATTTGAGTTAACTTTATTATAAGTTATTGCTAATCCAGCCTTAATTTTAACATCATAAACATAAGGAGCGTTCTGGCTCTTGAGAATTACGGGGTCTGAAGTGTAAGGTATTCCATAATCAATATTATCATAGGGTTCAACTACAGCGTATATTTGATCATTTTCAATAAAATAATTATTTGATAGATTGAGATCTGATTTATTTTGAAGTGTTTTGTTTCTATAATTAGGAGTTGAATCCAATTCTAAAACAGTTGTACCTCCGCCAGAGGTCCTTACTCTATACCACTTTGTTCTAGGTCTGTATTCTTCACCATCAGAAATGTAATCATAATCGATGAAAAGTCTTTCACCGGTTGATACTTCATTCGTTGAACCTACAGAAACTTTATAAGCCCTTGAATCTATTCTTAAAGTATTTGAACCCAAAGCTGGTATGTTTGTATTTAGGTATCTTGAGTAAACATCTTTGTTAGGCACAGTATTATTTGTAAATTCAAAATTATAGGACTCACTAGCAGAAGAATTATATTTTTCTATTTTCAAACCTATCCTGTAAGAAGTATTTCCAGCTATGAATAAAGTCACAATGTCAGAGATTTGTCTTCTAACATTAAAGATAATTCTTCCATTTATTCTGTCAAGTTTGAATCCACCTCTAACAATATTGTCATTTACAAGAACTACAACTTTGCTATCTTGTGGCCATCTTCCGTTAACTGCATAATAACTCATATAGTCTGAAGTGATTGTGCCTTCTCCTAAAGCTTCGTATCTTTCATTTCCAGTGACGATATTTGCTCTTACATTATTAACATCAACAATATCTGTTGTGAAAGTGATTGTGCCATTTATATTATTAGTCACGTAAAGAGAACTATCAACTAATGTATCATTTATAAAAACAGTCACTGCATCTGTCAATTTCCAAGTGTACTTTGCACCATTGTCATAAACAAAAAAAGTTCTACTGTTATTTGGAGATTTCAAACATATTAAGCTATTTTTGTTGATAGTTTGTGTAAATTTATAAGATTTTTGTCTAGAAGCAAATACACCATTTTTGCCTGATAAAATTTCTTCAAAATCATCCCAGTTGGTACTGTCACCTTTACACAATCCCCAAGTTAATTTTGAAACATTATTGTCGGAATAATTTGTTGACAAAATGTACTCAGAAATATCATCAGCTGTATACAAGACATCACTGAATAAATAATCAACACTTGGAGTTACTTCTGTGTAATAAAGAGTTTGGACATATGGCGTGACTTTTGTATTTGTTGCGTTGTTCCAGCCTTCAGTCATAGAAATTCTAAGGTCTAAATTTGTAAGTTCTTTATTTATTAATGTGGTTGAAGCAAATGCAGCCCAAGAGCTATAAGTTTTTCTGTCTTTAGAATATCTATATTCAACCAAACAAGAACTGTCTATACTCTGCCCTGTAGAAACAACATATGAAGTTGTTATGGACTTAATAAACTTCGTATCTGAAAATTCAAGATTTTTGGACCAAGATCCAGTGAATAAGCTGTTAGAGCCGCCGTGAAGCAATGCTGCGTTTAAGTTATCCCAGTACGTATTTGAACTAGCGTCAAAAACTAAACCTGATGTTTCTTGGCTTAAGGTTCTTATAAATCCAGTACTAGCATTATCATCAACATTAAAAGAAAGAGTTTTTGTACCTGAATTATTCCAAGAATAATTAACTTTTTCAATAAGTTTCGTTTGGTTTACAACTTCGTCACTATCAAAATCACTGACGATGTTAACAACTGGAATAAATGATTTTGCCCATCTTTCCATCATATATTTAGAAACTGTTGTATTAGATGGAATAGACGTATATAAACCATCCCAATCTTTTCTCAAATATATTTCAAGTTCATCAGTTGAGACAATTGGAGTACTAAATGTTATCTGGCCTGTTCCTGGACTTGTTGAATATCCTGATCCTAAAACTGATGAATTCTTAATAACTTCTATATAGGGATATTCAGCAGTACTCCAAGTAAAAGTGTTCGTACCATCTGAAGAAATTGTAATTGTAGTTCCTATACTTCCTGTTGTTGGTACTAAGGATAGTTGTTTACCACTTTCATTTTTGTATCTTGTTTTTAAGTCATCAATTCTTAATAAACTGTTGCTATACAAATAATCTCTTACAGATGTTATTTCTGTAGTGTTTGATATTCCAGAAATTGCGTTTGGTTGTTGTCCTATTAAAGCGTACTCCAAAGTATTGTAAAGATTGCTCGTATCTCCATCAAAACTCAGTCCTGCTATTATATTCGTTATTGCAGTTCCTGAATTTGTAAACCCTAAAGCACTTTTATGTACGGTTTCTGTTCCTAATGTCCAAAGATCTTGATATGTCCTTCCTCCTGTTCTTGACCACAAAGAAGTAATAAAAGAATTAAATTTAGCTTTGGAATTATAAGCGAGATTGATTGAACTTGAACAGTCAAAAATATTAGATACTAAAAATTTAGAGTCCAAAATCAAATGACCATTATCGTTAGCTAATACTCCTTTGAATTTTCCAGTTTCCCAATTTACATCAGTATTATTGTAATTTCCTATTGAAACAATTGTGTCTGTTGGAGTCGAAGAAACATCGTAATGAACTTTATAAAAAAAGTCTTGATTTGGTTGTTCATACCAAGTTGAACCATTTATACTAGTAAATGCTGCTCCAGAAACTGGGTTTGATTGTGCAGACTTTCTCCAATAAAATAAAGGCACTGAGCTAGACGTTTCTTTTATCACAACAGCTAATGTTGTTGTTCCAGAGCCAGGAATATCTAAATCTGATGTTAGATCAAATGTAGTAAAACCGTCTCTTCTTATGCTTGATGATGTTATTGAAGACGATGCAGCTAATTGAGTTTGAGGCTTATTATTAATATCTACAGAATAGACATAAGCAATCAAAGATGAGTTACTTATGCTGTCATTATAAGAGGCAATAGAAATATTATCTTGTTCTCTTACTGTTATATACGCAGAAACTTTTGTAATTGTATTTGCTGTTGATGCTGTTGTAAAAGTTTGAGCAAGGTAGCCAGATGTATTAGAATCACTCTCTACAAACTTGATTTGATTGATTGGTTTTGATTGAAACAATACTGGAGAATAACCTTCAGTCGTACTTTCGCCTGTTCTATACCAGTTATCACCATCATCTAGAGTGTACCAAAGACCATTGTTAGTTGCAGCTAATAAAACGTTTTGAGTCAAAGAATTGAATGTAGATGAAAATACTTTTAAATCGTAAACAGATGATGGATTCGCTCCCATAAATTCTGTTTTATGGAAAGAATTTCCCTCGTCTAAAGACCTGTAAACACCTTTGTTCGTTCCAATAAATATTTTTGATTTGCCTGGAGTAGAACCAGTTGCTGAATCTGTATCTATAGCATACGACAAGCACTCTATATTTTTTAAATATCTTTGGTCAACTATATAATCAGGCGAACTTAAGTTATCTGGATAAGAGTATTTCCAGTTATTGACTTTCAACAACCCATCGTTTGTCATAATAAACAATGGATTTGCATATGTACTGTTTTGTGAAGATGATGGAACAGAATATGCCTGGAATGAATTGTAGTATTTTGTTACACCTTCTGGATTGCCTTGGACAAACATTTTTCTAGGACTTATAAACTGGCTAAAAGAGGAGTTATTGGTTTGATATCCTAAAACGTAATATCCATCATCTCCTGAAGCGTGTATAGACTCATAAACTTCAGTAGTGCCAGAACCTATCTTAATATATTGACCCTTAAAAAATCCATTTATGTTAGACGTAGTGAGTTTTAAGAAGTCAGATGTAAATGTTTCATTTTCATAAATTTTGATAGTAAGTCCATCTGATTTACCAAATGCTTCAAATAAAAGCCCATTCCAAAAACCTTTTAAGTAACAGTTTTGTTTCTTGTCATCAACTTTGGTCCAGAACGTTGTATATTTCCATAAGCCATTAGATGCACCAACAAATATATCTAAATCTGGATTTTCAACAATATAAGATGTATCAGAAGCATTTTCAAGTAGACTATCTAAAAACCACTTGTTATTGATACATTTCCATACACCTAAATCTGTTGCTATTTTTGTATTTTCTCCAGTTTTTTCAGGATTCAATACAGATCTTATTATGATAGGATCTGATTCTGGATCTATAACTGAAGGAACAAGCTCAGTTCTCATTTTATATGATGAGTTGTCTGGGTCAAATGTACTAGAAGATAAAAAATTACTTACAAGTAAAGTATTTTTTAAACCTCTAGTATCAGTTTGAGATACTATAGGGGCAACAAAATCAAATACTGTAGAAATACCAACTTTTAAACTTCTTGCTAACTCTTGAATATTTTCATTATTGGCAGAGTCTAAATAATACTTTTGATTTGATTTGATTTCGTAAATGTCGTCTTCTAAACCAGAAACTATATCGTCTGCAACTCCGTAAACTTCCGTATTGCTTAAAAATGAGATACCACTAGATAATCTTGCAGAAGTAAGCGTAACTTCTATAGGAAAAACTGTATTATCAATAGACTTGACTAACACAAGTTCTGAAGTTATGTCATTCTTTAGTAGTAACAAATCATATGAAGAAATTCTTTGATTTAATAAAAGAATTGTATCAGTATTTATGTTGTCCTTCCAAAGCTTTGCTATTGGGAGAGTAGTTCTTGATATCGGAACAAATGTTGATGTGTGAGGTTTTTCTCCATTGTTAGTTATTGCTGGGTTTTCATTTACAACAGATAGTTTCACATTATCAATATCATCTTTTGAAATTGATTCTAAAAATGTCACTGTTCCATTTGAAGAATTGGTAAAGAATGGAGTTGAACTTGGCTTATCGTTAACGTAAACCATCGTTCTTGTTTGTGTATTTGAATAAGTGCTCCAAGGTTCAGTTTTGAATGAAGTGAAATTATTTTCATAATAAAGTTGTTCTCCTGGAATATATGATGTACCAGTTGAAACAAGTTGGTAATTATAAATTAAGCTTGCATCACTTATTGATTGATAATCTGAATTAAATATTACAAAATTCGGCTCTACTGGTCCAAAAGTATCATTGGGCCTTTTCCACTTATAGCCTGATAAAATAAATGAATAATTGCTTGTATCATCTTCCCAAAGTAAATCAGAGCTCAAAAAGATTCCATTTGTAGTTCCAGCATACAGCCTGCCGTTATTGGAACCATCATCATAACTATAAAGTGCGTTTACGCTTCCTTGGAACAATGGCTCCCAATAAAGTTCTGATGCTGATATGACAGAATTGCCTGTAGAAAAATCTTTTATTCTTGCAACTCCATTTGAATGGCCAATGAAGTATTCGTTGAAAAATCTATAGCTTTTTCTTTCAACAGCACATTTTATAATTGATCTTTCGCTTGCGCCAGAGGGAGTGTCTGTTGAATAAACTTTGAGTTTATATACATCCCATTCCAAATCAGATGTACCTAAAACAAAAGAATTGTTAGCTTTTAAGAACCATATACTTTCTCCGTATAATGTTCCATTTGTAATACTTATTTTTTTAAAACTAGTATATTCCGAAGAAGAATCTAAGTCTGTTGCTCTTGACCAAGATCCTGAGCCAGCAACATAAATTCCATTTTCTGTTTTATCATTTTGATCCTTGACTAATACTCTATCTGATGTAGATAAGGTGTATCCGTCTATTGTCTGCAAACCAGATAATGAAATATTTGTTGTGGTAGCTACAGCAGCAGAAGTGTATGAAGTTGATGAATCATTAAAAGGTAAAATCCAATATTTACCAGTCGAGTCTTCTATATATCTTGCTGCATGAGTCAGATAAAGATCATAATCATTCCACCAAAGAATGTTATTTTTGTAATCATTGTTTTTAATTACATATATGCCGTTCACTTTTTCTGAAAAGACTTGAGATATTTGACTTTGGTCACCAATGTAAATACCTTTGTCGGTGTTGTCATTATCAGCTACATAAATAAAATGGTCATAAGAAACTTCATCAGGTTCATTTTCAATATAAGTAATTCTTTTTGGAGAAATTTCCTTAATATCAGAAATACCATTTAAAGTTGTTATAGCAGTGCCAGAAGAATTGTAATAATTTGATATTTCAATCCAATCCCAATTTTGAACAGCCTCATTTTCTGGAATTATCGCATAAAATATTTTTTCATCAGTTGTAGCGTAGTAATAAGTTTGATTACTGCCGTCAACTAATCTGTCACTTGAAACGATAAAATTGTTAATTGAATAGTTTTGATAAGAGCTATTTTTTGGATACTTGATTTCAGTCCAGATATCTTCCGTATCTTTATAGAAAACTTTATTATTAGTTGTCAATGCATAAAGATTTTTGAAATAATTTTCTTCATTTAGAAGATTATCTTGTAGAGATAATATCTTTCCATAATCATTTTTCCAAGAAGAAAAATCTGACGCCAAATTGCTATTTATGTTGTATGTAAATAGTCCTCTGGCTGAAGATGCAAATATTTGAGAAACATTGCTAAAAATATTTTGGCTCTCAAGAAAAAATGTTACATCATCGTAGTATTGGATTTTAGAATTTGCGTTATGTGGGTAAAAATAAGATTTTCCAATACCAGTAACTAAAAATTTATTAGGAGTAAATGTAAGGCTTCTTTTGTATATACTATTTGAAAAATGTTCAAGTGCAAGATTCCTTATATCAAACTTGCCTGATAACACTGAATTTGCTGAAACGTTTTTAATCCTGTCATTAGAAAGATTATTTTTTATTTCTTCTGTATTTTCACTTATAGTTATTGATAAATCCTGAAAAGTATAATCATCAAAATTAGGAAAAGACTTATTTAAATAAATTGTTCCTGAAGATGGATTTATGCTGTAATGTATAGGATCAATTATAAGTTCATCAATCTTAAGTACTGCTTCTCTGTAATCAAAATTTGACCAAGAAAAAAGCTCGTAAATATCAGATATAGAACCATCATCATTTGTTTGCTGAGTAATAACTCCATTACTTAATTTTGTGTAAGATTGAAGAACTAATGGTGAACTTAAAAGTTGTTGGCTTGCATTTACTGGATACAGTCTAATTGATTTTGCAATTGGTAGATAGACTTTCAGTGAAGATGTTGACTTAATTGAGTATGATAAAAATAATTTATAAGACGTTCCTGATTTATAAATATTGTAACTATTAGGAGACAAGGTTGCACCATCAAGCTTGACTAGTGGTTCTCCATACCCTGAAATATCATCAGAAAAAATATTTCCGTCAGATTTCTTTAATAAAAAAATACTTGTGTTTGTATATGTTCCTGATGCATCAAAATTTGATGCATTTAAGGTCAAGTAATTTCTCAAGTTTATTTTAGAAGGTGAACTTTTGTCACCAAGGTGTTTGTGCTTCAAGTATGAGAGATTTAAGTTTTTTTGGAAATCTCCCAATGATTCATTAAATTGTTTTCTTCTATTTGAATACTTTATTTCTGAAACAACACTTATATCAGAGTAAGTTGAATCTGCAACTGTTATAATTTCAGCAAGATACAAAGCATTAGAATAAGAATCATATTTTTTATCTGGATTGATTGGAGATACAATTTCACAAAACTCATCTTGCAAAGTTGAAATTCCAGGTTCAGCCCATACATAAAAAATGTTACTTATAGTGTATCTAAAATAATATGATTTTTCTGTTTTAGCCGCATATTTATCAAGAATGCCTCTTCCAGAACTTACCTTAATACACTGCTTGAACGCATCGTCAAAGTAAAGATTTGTTGAAGATAATGTAAAACCAGCTGAAGAAACTGCTCCAATCCAAAGTGTTTGTTCGTTAGAGTCTCCACTTTCAACATAAACAACAAAATTGTTTGAATAATCTGAAGTTGAATCTAGTGAAGAGTGTCTAGACCAAGCACCTGAAGAAGCTACGTAAACTCCATTTTGAGATGCTGTATTTTGATTTTTAACTAAAACAATATTACCAGCAACAACAGATACGCCGTCTATAGTTTGAGCACCAGTAAGCGTTATATTAGCAGTAGTTGCAGTTTTTGCAGTTACCGAAAATGCTAAATCTAGTAAGTCTAATTTATATCCATACTCTGATGATGAACTTTCTACATAACCATTAAGTAAAAGAAGTTGATCGGTTCTATTTTCAGTAAGCTTTTGTACTTCCCATCCTGAAATTATGCTGGGACCAAAATATGAATATACGCCTTGTAATTGCGATTCAACACTAAGCATATTCTCATAGTCATAGCCTGGATACCAAATATCACCAAATTGAGAATATAAAAATTTATAAATAGATGTTCGACTTGACATTTTACCCTATGGAGCAGGATTGAATTTTATAGCAGCATCTCCTATATCGAGTTGTACGGCAAAATCATAGACCATTGCAGGCACAACTCCAGTAGAAGTGAGGAATATTCCAAATCTTATAGTGCTAGAAGCTTCTGACAATTCAAATGTAGTGTTCGGTGTGATAATGTTGAAATTTTCAAAATTATATGTTTCATTAGAATCTTCAGAAGTTGTGTAACCGTAAACGATGCTTCCATTGTTTTTTAATTCATTAGAAGTGAGCAATCCTCTTTTAATTAAAGGTGCATCTGTATCATAGTCAGCAGTATCAAACATTTTAGTGAAGAAATAACTTCCAGAAGATGATGTGTAAGTCAATGTCAAAGAGAGAAGTTCAGGAGTTATATTTGGACTAGCTGAAACTAATTCTATTTTATATTGAATCCATTTTCCAGAATACGGTGATAAATCAACAGATAAAGATTGAGCATTTGAAACTGAGATAGGCTCATTTATTGATGACAATGAACTAGCTTCACTATATGCTGCTGCGAGGCATTCTGCTCTTGTATTTCCTGTTTTTACATAAATGTTTACTTCAGTACCAAAATCTAAACTAGAGTCTGTTGTTGTTGGATATTTATTCAAAACGAGTGCAACTAATTCAGTCCAGGTGATTAATGTTGGTACATAAATTGGTTGCGGCTCATAGACTCCATATTCTCTAACTTTTCTATCTGGTGCAAATATTGAATATTCTCTCGAGTTTGGAACATATATGCCCTTTCTTGATAAAGAATTATCAGCATTCTTTTGTATTTGATAAATTACACCAGAGTTGTTAGTTGTAGAAAGATTTTGATTGTTTGTGTTGTTAACAATAGTGTTTGTTGGAGTTGTGTTAGCATCTGTTTGATTTTGAGTAGGGTTGTTTGTTTGATTGTTTTGCGTATTTCCAGTTACAGGATTGATTGTAGTATTAGAATTACTTACAACAGAAGTAGCTGTGTATTGAATGAAACTACTTGGATTATTACCAACATTTGATGTTTGAACCATTTTGTCATTCAAAACACTAAATCCTGAAGTGTTAGATGGAAGAGACACCCCTTGTATATTTCCGGCTTCGTCTTTAAGTCTTACATAGATTGTCCTATCATTATTTTCATATGGAGTTGGAGTAAACTGATATATACTTCCATCTACACTTGCTCCATAAAAAGTGTTTCCTATACTTGTAACAGCTTTTAATTTGGAAACACCCAAAAATTGCTCTGAAGGAACTATCTGATAAGACTCTTCTACTGACCTTTGCCAAGATAATTTTAGAGTAGTACCAGTACCAATATTGTTTGTAGTTTGAAGTTTGAACTTTAATATGTCACCTTCTTCTACAGAGAAAGCATTTGCAGAATACTTTGTAGTTACAGTTGTTGCTGTGTTGTAATTGCTTATTTGTAAAGTGTCATTAATAAATAAATTGTATCCTACACTGGAGTCTATTTTGAAGGACAAATCACCAGCTTTACTTGTCAGCAATGCACCTTCGAAAGTGACCGATGGATAAGTAAAGCCTGAAGGTACTGCTATTGATGTAGCAAACCCACCGTTATAATTTATGCTAGTAGTTTGGTTTTTATAAGCAATAAAATTATAACTCTCTATATCTCCAATATCAGTCCAAGTAATACCAGCTCCAGTATATGATCTCCAAGTGGTATTTAACTGAGATGTTAAGTAGTTGTGAGAGACAATCTTTTTGAAACCATTTACAGATTTAAAATAACCATATATTCCATTATCTGCCGAAACATAAATATATAAACCATTTGGATCGTCATAAACAAAATGAACGTGATCAGAATACGTATCATAAATTTTTGCCCAAGTTTTCGCAGTTGAGCCAACATATGATAACTCCCAAACTTGACCACCTCTAAATGTCGCAAGGAGAGAATTTCTTGTTACACTTCTAGTCAAAGTCTCTACACTGTCAAAATTTGAAGAAAGTGTTTGTGTCCAAGTCGAGTTATAATAACTGTATACGGCGGATGATTTGCTTGCATATTCACCACCAAGACCAGCAAATAATGTAAACTCTTTAGCAGCTAAAGCTGTAACTTTATCAAAAGCAGAAAAAGATTTTATTTCAGAAATCTTCTTGCCATCAAACTTATAAATACTACACTCAGTCGTAGCACCTTTAGAAGAACCTATAAATAAATCGTTTCCTAAAGAAGCTAGACTCAATATTGGTTTCAGCAATTTGTAATTTGATAAACTCAATGGGTCTTTTGCATTAACTACAGACCAAAACTCACCATTAAAAGATGCAAATAGCAATCCATAATTACTACCTGCATATGCTATTCCGTTATGAATATGAATACAAGTTATTTGATACTTTTCAGAAATAAGAGATTCATTTAATATCTCATATACTTCTTCGTTAGCATATACGAACATCTTATTATTTGAAGCTATTAAGATTTTTTCGTTAAATGTAGCTATAGCTGTAATTTCTGAAGTTGTATTACCTGTTTTCTTGCTCCAAAGATAAGAAGCATTAGTAAGATCAACATTTTGAAAGGTTGTTTCTCCGGCAGAAAAATCTATAAATCCTCTAGAATCAGCATTTGGGAAATTTGTTGCATCTCTAAAATCTGAAAATCTTGAAATTTGTGCTGAAACTACATCTGAAAATTCATCATAAGCTGCTACAGTTACTTCTGCTCTCTGATCAATTGTGAAATAATCACCGTGATATGCTAACCTGGCTGCATATAAAGATGTAGGTGTGTCAAAAGTAAAGTTTAGATAATCTAAAGTTTCTTGATCTGCAATATTTTCAAATAAGTCTACCCATTCAGATGTTCTTGTTTCTTTTATTTGACATTTGTAAATTTTAGTATTTTTTGCTGTAGCTCCAACAACAAGATTGGTTACTGTTGGATACACATTATTTGAACTATCTGACTCATCAACTATAACTGGATCAAATTTTTTGTAAATATAATTAGAGTATTCGTTACCTATAACTTCAAATTTTGATAAATCAGCACTACCACCATAAACATTTACACTCTTCATAGGTGATTCAAAAATATCTAACAAGTAGTCTGTTGAAGATAACTCGGATGATGATGTGTTAAACGCAGTGATTTTATTGTATGCTGTCTTGTCTGCTAGTCTTATCCAAGACAATTCTGTGTCGTCATAATATGCTATTTCATTATCCGATAAAGAATATGTTGCTAAATCAATACTTACCAATCCAGAGACTGCAATAGGTAGGTTGTCAAGTACAATATCAATCCAATAACTTGTATTTTCAGTTAAAGATATGCCTGTATTTGAAAAAGTATATTCTGCATAAGAAGATGTAAGATCGTTAAATTGAATGCTCGAGAATGTTCCTAGTAATGTTGATGGAGAATCAGTGACAGAGTCATTAGTGTAAAGCGCTACATTAATTTTGTCACCAAGATTCAAAATATTTCCCGATTTCTTAAGCTTCAAAATAATAGTTGAAATATTTTGATTTCTAGGAGAAGTAATTTTGACTGCTGCTCTTAAATTTGCAAAAGAAAAATCTGAAAGGGTACTAGTTTGAGTTTCTGTTATTGATGAGTAACCAAGCCCTGCAAAATAATGAATCTTGATTCCAGGGTCTACATCATCAGCATTTCTATTAAGTATTACTATGCCTTTGGGTGGACGAGTATCATATATAACGCTAGCAGTAGGGTAAAAATCTGACTTTACAAAGACATCTACATTTTCATCTTCAATTTCAAATCCAAAAGTTTCTGAATTATTAAGGGCTGTATTCCAATATTTTGTATCAAAAAAACCAAAATTGTCATAAGAAGTATTGTTCAGAATTAGTACAGGTTCAAAATTTCTGATTGTACCATAGCCAGATCCACCGTAAAGTTGAAAATTTCCGTTTTGCAAGGAAATCTCAACAGAACTTCCAAAGGCAACTTTGTTATATAATGTTAATTTTACATTATGATCCGAACCTGTTGTTCCTGTGGATGCGCTTTTGACAGGAGAATATTGTCCATCAATAAATACTTGAAATCCAGAAATGCCTGTGCCTGGAATTGCTGGATAAGACTTATTAAGATTGAAATCTAAGAATATATCTGTACCATTAGTAGATACATAACTTGTTGTGGCTGCAGTTGCACTATAGGTACCACTTGGTGATAAAGGTAGAACACCTCTTCTTCTGTTAGTTATTGCCCTATTGGAAAAATTTGCAAGTTCGTTTAAGTTTGCGCTTTGATCAGTTATATAGTTAGTGCTTGGTTTTGAATAACTCAATACAATTGTATCTGTAGGACTAATACCAGATGTTATTAATAAATCATATTGAATTGTATCAATGCCATTGTAAGTAACTGGTGCGTCAGTAACAGAGTCAATAGTCTTGTATTGTCCTAAACCAACATCATATACACTAAAACCAGTTGCTGATGCACCAGGCTGTGTTACCTCAGACATTATAACTTGAACAAAACTCAAACCACTTACACTAGTTTGAGCATTTACAACTGTTGGACGTACTGTTTCTGATGTGAGATTGGTAACTGCAACTCCAGCTAAAGCAGCAGCGTATGTAAGACCTGTGCCTGTGCTATCTCGAATCTTAAATAAATTAGATGTAGGAGGAGAATAAGTTAATGAAACTGGATTTGTACCATCACTTACCGCAATACCTGATGCAAGTTGCAAAACAACTACTTTTCCTAAAGTCGCACTAGTAGGATCTAAAACATAAGCATTTGTTACTGCAATTCCTACATTGTTTTGAGAAATTGCAAATCCGGAAATTGATGTTGTTGGCAGAATCGGGGGCGTTGCTTCAGTATAGTAAACAAATACTTTAGAACCATCAGTGCTAGTGGTTGAATAGTTAAAAAGAGGTGGTCTTGCTTCTTTTGTAAGATTTGTTATACCAACTCCAGTAAAAGACGCTACAAATGATTTTTGAGTGTCATTATCAGACAGTTTAGGTATGGTTGTGCCAAAAGAAGTAGCATCATAAGATACAAAAATTGTTTGAGCAGTTAAGGCAATACCTGACCCATCATAAGAACTATCGACAAGCCTATCAGCTTCAGAAAGTATAAGCTCAACAGTTTTGGGGGTTCTAGAATCGATAAAAGTAGCTGAAGGAGTAACAGTACCAGCAATTGAGCTACCGAATTTTTTAGTGATAGAAAATCTTAATTGAAGACCGGAAGATGGCTCAAGTCCAGCACTATCAATATCATCAAAGTTTAAGTAAACTCTTTGTCCGTCAAAAGAAGTGTAAGATAAATTACTTAAGCTAGTTGATATACCGGGACTTACGCCGCTTAAAGCAATAAAATTGTTATTGATTTCCATATTTTATTATTTTATACTTCCATACTGACCACTTAAATACAGATTTCCTTTGTAAGAAATTGATGTTATTGGTCTTACTATGCCTAACAAATCATAGTTTCCTGATGTGTCAAACACTTTTTTTCTTTCGAAAGATACATCTTCATTGAACCAAGATTCTGCGTCAGACTTGTAGTAAAATAATTTAGACTGCCTGTCGCTAGGATTGTCAGAAACTTTATCACTTTCGAAACCATCAGTTGCACAATATAATGTTCCATCGTGATAGGTAAATAACCTAACTCCACCAGTCGATGGTAACACTGCTGACAAGTTGAAATCAATAATTTTATTATTAACTGGTATATATTTTTGTCCAATGACAAAAGATATATTTGAATATCCAACTAAAGAGTCACTGGCATCATTTCTTAGTTTGCCAAATTGTATAAATGGATGGTCGTAATCCCAATAATTTGCTTCAGGATCAAGATATTTAGGATTAAATGTATCCAACTTTATAAAATTTTTCTTTTCTAAAAAAGGATCATTTTGCATACCCAAATAAACTTTTATGTCTCTGTCCTCGACAATAACTCTAATTTTTGACAAAGAATTATTTAAATCAAATACATTCTCGTCACTCAATATCTGTATTAAATCTACACAGATAATTTCCGGTCTCTGATTGTCTTCTGGAAGATCGACAAATTCTAAAGCAATCTTGCCTATGCGTCCTTGCCAAATAGGTTTAATAGTGTAATCAACATATTCATCAGAAGTATGCACATTTGTTTCTGCATACTTATTAAGTCCCCCAGCATTAAATGCCCAGTAAGCTCTTATCCTAGCCCTATCTAAAGTTTCTGATTTTGCCTTAATTTTAATTCTAAGCTTGATTACTGTATTCAAGTCTACATCGAGATTCAAATTTTCTATAGTAATAGATGGATTTCCCGTTAAGGATGGAATGACTTTTAATACATACTTATTGTATGAGTTATTAAAAATATCATAATTTACTTCAGTCTCAGCGCTCAGTGATTCAACAAAATTTCTTATTGTCCAAGATTGAGTATCAGCCGAAGCAAGACCAGATGACACAGCATAAAATTGCCAACTTTGAATCAAACCTGTATTAACAAGACTTTTAGAAACACTACTGTTTCCAGAACTTAATATAATAGTATCGGTGTTAAACTCTAGTGAGTATTGCCCATATACATCTGCAATTTTGATTCCTTGATAACCATTATGAGAATTAACTAGAATTTGTTCTGCACTATTAAGTCCAGGTTCATTTTTAAGATCTGTTGAATCATAAACTTCACTGTTTGAAAGATTTATGACTGCTGCTTCAAGAGTATATGAGGGCTTATAGAAGTTAAAATAACCAGTTGACAATAAATCAGTATAGTTCAATAAGTATCTATTACTTGAGTTTATATATCCATTTTGAATATAAAATCCAATCTTTTCACTTCCAGATAAAACATATTTATTAATATTTATTAGAGTTGGATCATTATCAGTGCCATTGAATACATAAATACCATTTTGAATTCCATTTGTCCCTGATACTGTTTGATCTTTCAACATAAACAAATCATTTAAAACAAAATTATATCCATCTAATGAAGAAAAATTACTCCAACTAGTTATTGCTTCAAAACTAGCTGCTTTTACATTTATAAAATCTTGATCTGGTAAAATTTCAGACAACAATTGTTCCCAGTCAGAACCTTCAGATATTTCAAAAAGTCTTGAACCAAATGCAGTTGAACCAGTGCTTGTTTCTGTAGTGCCTTTAATAACTAAAAAATCATCAAATCCTTTAGGACTATGAAAATTTGGAAATCTTGCAATCGCCAAATTATCATCATTTCTACTTAGTGTATTATTGTCATAAGAATAAAATTGAGCAGGAGCAGGGTCATTTAAAAAAACTTCATCAAATTTATATGTAGTCCAATTTTCATCTAATGTTGGATTCGAAATTGGAATTTCAGAATAAGACCAAATTTCAGATTTTTTATCTATCCCAGCAAAAATTTGGTTTTTACCAACTGAAAGACATCTGATTCCAAAATTAGTCGGCTCATAATCTGAAATGTTATTTGATATCAAGGAAGTAGTTGAGAGTGATTCTGACTCTGTCTCAGAAACTACTACCTCCTCTGTTATCAAATTAGTAGGTTGAGACAAAGAAATTGTTTTATTTCTTGAGTATTTATGAATTTTCTTATCTAGACAGCCCAAAAACAATTTGTTATAAGCTGACACCATTGATAAAATTCCACCAGAAGAAGAGGCTAACTCGCCTTGAGCATAAACTTGTTCCCATTCTGAACCATTGTAAGCAGACGACAACTTTGCTCTGAACAATCTTGGTTTCGCATCTGAGGCAACATATAAATAACTTTCAGTTTCGTGTTCAAATTGATGGGTTATCATACAAGAAGCACTTATGTCTGTAGAATTGTCTTGCAGTATGAAGATTGGACCTCTGACATACTCTCCGTCATAAAACCAAATCTTGCCTGATATTCCAGCTAAATAAATACCATCACTTGTTGAAACCATTGAAGTGATGGCTCTTTCATTTAATTTTTCAAGATCAATTAATTTATTGAATGAAACAAGATTTGAATTATGAATACTGGCGTAATATTTCTCAATGGTGACCGAAACATTCGTGGTTGAAATTGCTTGATCGAAAACTAAATATCCGTTGTAATCATCTACACCGTAATTAACATCTGATGAAATATTTATAGAAATTTCATCAGATGTTGAAACTTTATACACTCTTCCTAAGTCGTCTGCATTTGTTCCGACAAGCTTAAAAGCTGTACCCGTAGAATATGAAGAATCCAAACTATCGACTAAAGAAACATTAGTGAACTTCTTTTTTGATATTCCAGAAAAATAAATTATTTCTTCTGTATCATTTGGTCCTTTCCACAAGCAACTTGCTGTAAATAATGTTGCTATCATACTTTAGGTCTCCTGATAACATCCCATTTATTTTCAGGTTGAGTGATATTATTTCCAAAATCTCTAAACTTGATTTCTATTTTTTTTACTCCGTCTGATTCTCCAGCTAAATTCACAGCTGTATATGAACTAAAAGGTGTCCATTCAGACCACTCTCCATATCCTGAATCTAATAATCTTCTAACCGAAAAATCTTTTATTCCACTTACTAAATCATACGCATTCATTTTTAACCAAGCTTCTGGCAAGTTGGTTATATTAGTTATTTGATTTGTCCTAGGGTCATAAAAATCAGCTCCCCCAATAGGTGGTTGTGTATCTACTAATGCTTGAGATGTTGCAACAAATGTCAAGGGGTTTGATTCACTGATATTACCCATATAATCCATAAGTTGAATCCAAACTTTTCTTTGCCCTGCGTATCCTGAAGTTTGATTGATGAAAGAAGTATGTTCAGGACCAAGTGGATAGTAATTAAGATGCCCATAAAGATACATAACATATTTATTTTCTGACGCTACGATAAACTTTGACCAAGGTAACCAAGGAGTATAGTTTATAAATGAGTTGTCTATCTCTTTTCCAACTCTAAATGCAAGTATTCCGCTTTCATCATCACTTGCCTGAATAGATATTTCAACCATTCTAAGAGTGGATTCAGTTGCCACCAAAGCAGTTGGATCATTGCTTCCGTCTTTAGGTGCATTGATATCAACAACTGCTGCATCAGAATTTTTTGTAGCAAAACTTGAAATATCATTATGCGATATAGCTCTTACTCTAAAATGTTGTGCGTTTTTATTTGAAGAATTAATTTCTTTTTCAGCATATCTACAATGTAGTTTATGCCAAAGATTCTTTGCAATCCTATGGCCTGATAAATCGCCATTTGCTATGAAATCATTTTCTTCAGTAAGTATTCCATTTGCCTTACCTAAAGCAGAACTAAAAGGTAGTGTAATAGCAACCCATATTTCATCGCTTTGAGAAAGTGAAGTGTTCCAAACGTTGTCAGATAGCTTTAATTGGACTAACTCATTGTTTGGGTTGTAGTCAAATCCTGCTTGATATGGATTATAATTTACTGGAAGCCAATCTGTCAATGGTGAATCGTAATCAGGAATGTCTCCAAGATTATCGAAAAATCTTACTTGAAGTTCATCGTATTTAAATGATTTTTGATAATCTTTCCAGTTCATCTTAAACTCAAATAAATGTGGCTTTATTGATGAGACAAAACTTGAAATTTGACCAATAGTTATTTTGCTAAAAAATGTAGTAGATACAAACTTTTGAACTACACTTTCTCCATCAGCAATGTCAACTTTGTACCAATTTGTATTTATATTGACAGAACCACCAGTACATCTCAATGGAACGCTCAAATCATAGTTTTGCAAAGTCCATCCAGAAACTGATTTTTTATAAACTCCATTTTCATCAGCGTTATATTGGTCTTTGATTAAGATCAGGCTATCTATAGATAAATCTGCCAAACTTATGCCATCTATAGTGCTTACACTCATAGAATCAATATCAACATTTTCTCCAGTAGTTGCAGCAGATAAAATGTCTGCAGAATTGTAAGTTCTGCTAAATGTTAATCCTGTAGAACCAAGTGTCATTGGGTCTGGAGTAATAAGATACCAAGAAGTGCTTGAGTTTGTAGTACCAGAAGCTACTCGCACTAAACTATTTGAAAAGAGTTCAGCACTTGAATCCATTTCTGGGACTCTTGCCAATCTCCAAGATGTTGTTGCAGTTCCTACTCTTGATAAGTAATAAACACCATTTTGTATTGGATTAGTTTGGTTCTTGACTAAAATATAATCTGATGAAGAAGTAACTGAAGAACCATCTATAATCAATGTTGTAGCAGATCCAGCTGTGAAAACGTTTGATGCATAAGAAGGGCTATTTGGCAAAGTTGTACCAGTGCCATAAGTAGCATCTAAAGTTAATTTCGGGACATTCAACAATGATGTATATGAAAAATCTAAGAAGTCTGTAGAACCACTAAGTAACTTTTGTCCCAAATAATGTTTATCATTAGCAATGCCTTCATCAGATAAAGAAAACGTTTTTACAGATGAATCATTGTCGTACTGCTCTTTATAAAAGTTTGGTAATCCAGAAAGTTTCAAACTATATATTTTATTTGAAGAAGAAGAAAACGAACTTTCCTTAATTCCAATTGCAGCAAAATATCCTAATCCTGATGAATTTTGTTCTAACGACAAAAATAGATTAGAAACACCAACAACATTTATTCCTGAGCCGGTAACCTCTTTGACAACCAAATAAGTTCCATTGTTGGTTTTTTGCTTATATCTGCCTGCGAAAGAGGCTGGTACTTGATCTGTGATTTCAAAAGAATATTTAACTTTACTACTAGATGGCTGATAAGATCGTAAAGTTTGTTTGCGTAACTTATTATCTGAAGTTCTGTAGTAAACTGCAATTTCTTTTTTATCTCCACTAAAATTTACTAATATGGTTGGTGCATTTATGGGTGAATCAGTATAGATTGATGACTCTTCACATCTGCATCCAAAAGGTCTATCCCAAAGCACTGCCAAGTTATTTTCAGTATGTGTACGGTATGATGAAACTGTGCTAAATGCTACGTAAATATCATCGGATCCATGAATAAAAGAAGCTTCAAAAATAGTTCTGTTGCTCAAGGATGGTTTGTACATTTGTAGTTCGTAAGTTGCTGGTACTGAATACGAATTTGTTGAGTCTAATTTTAAAACTTCAATATATTCTGGATAAGCATTTTTACTTACTGTCAAACCAGATTGAGCATCAGTTAAGTATATAAACTCTTCATTCTCATAATCTGACCAAGAATAATTGATATTAACAATTGGAGCGCTTGAGATTGAGATGTCGTCAAAAGAACAGTCTCCAAGATCAGCAGAAAGTTTTGCTTTACCTTGGGCAATAAACAATTCATCAAGAACTACGCCGCCAGTAAAAGTACTTCCAGTAGCTTGAGATATTTGATATCCAAAAGCACTTCCTACTGATGAACTGCCAAATGAAGATAATAATGAGTTGGCTAATAAATAAGACTTTCTTGATTCTTGAGATTGATCTTCATTTGGAGTGTAGTATGCTTCTACAAAACATAAATTTGTACTACCCAAAGAAGAGTAATACATTTCCATAACTCCACCAGATTGAAGCAAAGGCAGTAAACTGTGAGGAAGATTTGTAATTTGTTTTGGAGTACTATCTGTGCCATTTTCTCTTGTGTAAAGGTAAGAGATAGGGCGTGAATTATTAGGTATGTCTATACGGCAAACAATTTCATTTCCGTTAGCACTTGTATCTGGAGCAGCATATAACTTTAAGTATGCTTGAGAGGTAACAGCAATTCCACTTGTAGTGAACGAAAATCCAGCTTGTGTAAAATAATCAGTCTTGTTTGTTGATGGTATAAGTTTAGTCTTAGAATAAGCAAAAATACCTCTTCCGTATTCAAACCCTGTCAATCCTACACTGGAGCCAAGTGTTATAGATGCTGGACTATAATTTCCATCATAAGTTCTATATGTTGTTAATGTTGTAGATGCTATAGAGGCTGATGGTACTAAGTTTCTCCTAACAGTGGTATTTGCGCTATATGCGTCGTAAGTGCCGCCTGTATTCGATATTTCGTACACTGAACCTAAATATCTTGAAATGCCTGACTTTTCTGTTTGTGCTGAAACTTGATTACCAGAAACAAACACTAGAAGAGTATTTTTACCAGTGTATCCAGTTTTGCCACTTGCAATTTCAGGTAAATCGGGATTTACAGGTAGTTGACCTTCCCATAATATCTGATCAAAAACTCCGTACCCCATAGGATACTCAATATCTGTTCCATTAGGGCCTTCCAAAACAGCCTTCATATAAACTGTAGAAAGTCCACCATTAGCACTTAAGGGCCAATTGTATACCTTGAATAGTCCACTTCCGCCTGCGGTTGGAGCAGACATAGTACCCTGAGTAACCGTATTATCAAAGAAGAATAAGGGATTGAATGTGTATTCATAATCATACTCAGGATCAAAAACGTATGATGATGATGGAAAATTATTTATAGAGATAGTATTAGATGGATCAAATTCTTTGTCATTAGAAAGATAAAGTACTTTTATTCTCCTAGGATTTACAATTTGTCGTGAAGCACTATCACGTACTTCAAATCCAAATATCAATGTATTTCTATTGTTATCTAGATTTGGGTCTTTAGAATAAGAGTTATTGGTGTAAGTTTGACCAGAATTAATGAATTCAGATTGTAAATATCCGCTTGATAAATTGTCAGGTAAAATTACTGATACGTTATATGGCACCTTGATCCACCACTGTCAGAGATTACTTAAAATATTCTT
>JACCDW010411752.1_pt1 | contig 37162 bp, 41 predicted proteins | sample 7449781 | NCBI WGS metagenome assembly JACCDW01 (sample SAMN15323449, study PRJNA562643) | freshwater metagenome | isolation source: river surface water | place: USA:Blue River Watershed | collected 2017-08-18 | reverse complement strand
TTACGAAGCGCAGAGTTAGGCTTCTTAGGTGTTGTTGTGTACACACGTGTGCAAACACCACGACGCTGAGGTGAACCCTTAAGCGCAGGTGTTGATGTCTTCGTAGTCTTTTCTGCACGACCACGACGCACTAGCTGCTGAATTGTTGGCACTACATTTCTCCATTTCATCTGGTGCAAAGACTTCTAATCTTCTGCACCAATAACGTTGTCTGAACTTTTAGTTACGCTCATTCGCCGACCCACGCGGTCGGGTGTGTTGCACCCGATTCGCATTTCTTTTCCGATTAATTTCTTAAAAGGACGTCACGCAACAAGCGCGCCCAAAAAGCGCAGAGGAGAAAGGTATCGGCACGCTGCAGGAAAGGTCAAAACGGCCCTTTTACTCCGCACCAGGGGCAGAGCCCCCTATTTTCGCCACTTTTTCACCTTCGGCGTGTCGTGGCCAGAGCCAGTCGTTACTCCCGAACGAAGCGGAGCCAGACGAGATAGAGCGCCCCGCCCATGCCGACCAAGAGGCCGATGAGGGTCAGAAAGCTGGTGTTGAAGAAACGGTCCGCGGCCCAGCCGACCCCGCCCCAGAAGAGCAGACCCGAGAGAAGATAGCCAAAGATCGACCACATGGCGTTCTCATCGCGGCGGCTGCTGGCGCGATGTTCACGATTCTGCGGATCTTGCCAGTCAGGGTTTTCACTCACCGGGTTTTGGCTCATTGGGTAATGGTAGATGAGTTTTCAACTTCAAAAAACTGGCGATTTCTCCACCCAACCAGGCAAAGGTGAGGGCAACAGCGCAGATTCCAAAGGAGCGACGATCCACGAGGGTCTCTGAGGTAAATCGTCCAAGGAGCCATAGGAAGGCGCCCAAAGCCAGGAACTTAGCGAAATACGAGAACATCGCAAGAGACATCGTCGTGACTGGATCGAGGTTGGTTGAGATCTTAGAGACCAAGATATGGAGTGCAAAATAGATAAGTACAACAACTTGGGCCAGAAGCGCTCCGAAGAGACCAGCACGACCTTCAAGATATGTCGCCCCTGCAATGCCAACTGCGCCTACAACTGCAGTTGGAATCAGCGCACCTTTAAGAAGGAGCGCTTCATTCGAATGGCTCTTTGTCATAGTCGAGCACTTGAATTTCTCTGAGAAAAGGAAATTGTCAGCGCCAGCAACGCACCCGCAACAATTGCTGCAACCCATAAAGGCGCAAAGGCAGAGACAACAACTGGGAAGGCAATCGTTGCTGTCCAGAGATACATGATCAAAGTTGTGCGTAGGTGAGAATTGCCCGCACGCATAATTCGATGATGCATATGTTCTTTATCTGAACTAAATGGAGACTGTCCAGCACGCAATCTACGGAAGATTGCCGAAGATAAATCGATGAGTGGAATCGCTAAAACAGCAAAAGGAAGTGCGAGCGGCAAGAGCGTTGGTCCGAGATTTTCTGCAGAGATGGCGTTGGGATCAATCTGCCCTGTCAGAGTAATTGCAGATGCTGCCAGCAATAAGCCTAAGAACATTGATCCTGAATCCCCCATAAATATGCGCGCAGGATGTGCGTTATGAGGTAAGAAGCCAAGGCAGACACCGATTATCACTGCGGTAATCAGTGATGGTGCGCCCGCACGGCTAAAGCCGTAAATCACCGCAAGTAAGTAAGCAAAGGCAAAGAAGGCCGCACCTGAAATAGCAACGATTCCTGCTGCCAGCCCATCTAGTCCATCAATGAAGTTCACAGCGTTGATAGTGACGAGAACAATTAAAACTGTTACTAGCTGGCCGATGCTTGGAGGAAGTGTGATCACACCATTAATTGGCAGCCAGAGCACTTGAATTCCATAGAGGAGGAGAATTCCGGCAGCCAGGGCTTGGCCCGCTAATTTGGTTAGTGCATCAAGTTCAAAACGATCATCGATGAGTCCGATAAAGACCAAGAGAGTTGCCGCAAGAAAAATTCCTAAAGTCTCGCGGCCAAAAGATTTTCCAACGAGCGATAAATGGTTAACCATGGCAAAGGTCAGCGCCATGGCAATCCACATCGCCAGCCCACCCCAGCGAGGTGTGGGAGTTGTATGAACATCGCGAGTACGAATATGTGCGACTGCACCAAATTTCAGAGCCCAGGTGCGTACAAGCGGAGTAACTACATAGCAGAGCGCTGCTGCCAGCAACAGCGTTACTAAGTACTCGCGCATTGAGCTACTTCTCTTTAAGCCTGATAGATAGGAAAGCGTGCAGTCAGCGCGTGCACATCAGATTTGATTGCAGCATGTGCTCTGGCATCATCGGTCTTGATAGCGCGAGAAATCAAGGAAGCGATTGTCTTCATCTCTTCGACTCCCATGCCCTGTGTGGTGGTTGCAGGAGTTCCAACGCGTATACCTGAAGTCACTGATGGCGCTTCTGGGTCGTATGGAATTGAATTTTTATTGAGAACAATTCCAGCTGCGCCACAACGTTCATCAGCAACCTTGCCGTTGACGCCAGTGGAGCGAATATCAATTAATGCAAGGTGTGTCTGTGTGCCGCCCGAGACAGCGCGCATACCTTCTGCTTCAAGTGCAGTGCAGAGTGATTGCGCATTGACGATGACATCTTTTGCATACTTTTGGTAAGCAGTTGTCGCGCATTCAGCGAGCGCAATCGCTTTGCCGGCAACTGCCGACATGATCGGCCCTCCTTGCATTCCAGGAAAAACTGCTTTATCAATCGCTGCAGCATGTTCTGCCTTTGAAAGAATCATTCCCCCGCGTGGACCACGCAGAACTTTGTGAGTTGTAAATGAGACAACATCTGCATAGGGAACAGGTGATGGAATCGCTTTTCCGGCAACTAACCCAATGAAGTGAGCGGCATCGACCCACATGATCGCTCCCACTTCATCACAGATTGCACGTACCTTCTCGAAGTCAATGAGCGATGGATAGGCAGTTGCACCTGAACAAATCATCTTTGGCTTATTGGCAATCGCGAGATCGCGCAGCTCGTCATAGTCAATGAGCTCGTTATCTTGTCTGACGCCATAAGAAACTATGTTGAACCACTTACCTGAGAAGTTGACCTTTGAGCCGTGTGTGAGATGGCCACCATGTGGCAGTGACATCGCTAGAACGGTATCCCCTGGCTTGGTAAATGCTTGATAAACAGCAATATTCGCACTTGCACCTGAATGCGGCTGCACGTTGGCATGTTCTGCACCGAAGAGCGACTTTGCGCGATCGATAGCAATAACTTCTGCCTTATCTACTTCTTCGCAGCCACCGTAATAACGCTTGCCTGGATAACCTTCTGCGTACTTATTGGAAAGCGTTGAACCCATCGCTGCCAAGACTGCGCGAGATGTGAAGTTCTCAGATGCAATTAGTTGCAGGTTGGTCTGTTGACGCAGCAGTTCAGAGAGTAGAACTGCTGCAACATCAGGGTCTTGCTTCTGAAGTAACGTGAAATCTGGGCCATAGAAGGTTTCGGACATGGGCGCCAGCCTAATAGTTACCGCCCAGAAAGGCTCGGTGCAACCGCGCTTAGCGCATCTCGAGATATTGCACCCTCGCGCACAATCCGCAGCCCAGATGTTGAGACTTCTACAACAGTGGTGCGAGCTCCGCCCTTAAGTGGTCCATTGTCGAAGACGACAGCCACATCCCAATCTTTGACTTGGGTGCGATTGATTTTCAACATAGGTGGTTGTCCGGCCGGCGCTGCGCTTGCAACTGCAAGTGGACCAGACTCTTTGAGAAGAGCTCTTACAAATTTTGATTTTGGTACGCGAACGCTAAAGAGATCTAGCTCGGTGTCATCGCCTAAATCCCAGGTAAGTGCTCTCATCGGTTTGAGGTTGAGTGAAAGCAGACCAGGCCAAAATTCAGCCATCAAAGCGTTCGCTTCTTCAGGAATATCGCGAGCAATTCCGGCCACTGTTTGCGCGCTATGAGTCAATACTTGCGCTGCTACTCCATCAGCATCTTTGCGGAGCACATGCATAGTGCGTACTGCATACGGAGAGAAGGCATCAGCTAAATAGACATAGCCATGTTCAAGAGGTGCGACGATGACGTAGCCATCGCGAATCTCTTTAAGAGCACGTGCAATATGTTTCTTCTGTTCACCTTGCTTGAGGTCGATACGTGGCATCGCTATCTCCTCACTGCAGTGGTAAATCGGGGGCGACCGTTGAGATCCTTGTGCAGAAGAATATCTTCGAATTCCACACTTAGTACATCACCCACTTCATCTGCGTGGGTCTCATGATGCTCGATGGCCAAGAGTCCTCCAGTTTTTAACAACCTGGCTGCAGCGGCAATAAATAGTCGTGGAGCGCGCATGCCATCTGGTCCACCGAATAGCGCAACTGCAGGTTCGTGTGTTGCTACATCCTTTGGCAGCACTTCACTATCTGGAATATAAGGAGGATTGGCGATAACGACATCACACTTAACGCCTTCGAGGGCGGTGGCTACATCGCTTTCTAGGATACGTACCTTTTCATCGATGAAGGAGACATTCTCCTTTAGCCAATGAATGGCATCTGCGCTTTTCTCTACTGCAATCACATGGGTCTGTGGAGCTTCTGTTGCAATTGCTAACGCCAGCGCACCAGAACCAGAACCCAAATCAACAACGCTGACCGCCCCTTGCAACTTTTCAATATGGGTGAGAACGGCTTCTACGAGGAGTTCGCTCTCTGGACGAGGAACTAAAACACCAGGCCCTACCTTGAGTTCAAGATGACGGAAGTAGGCAACTCCAGTTAAGTACTGCAAAGGCTCGTGAGCACAACGGCGATCCAATAACTTCCAGTATGTCTCTTCAATAATTGTCATATCGCCAATTGCTGAAAGCGCGTTTTCGACCGTCAGTGGGTTATGTAAATCCATGCGAGAGATACCAAGTGTGTGAGCAAGTAAGTGCTCTGCCTCAACTTCAGCAAATCCGGCGCGGGCTAACTGTTCTTTCCCGCTTTGTAAGAATTCTTTAAAGGTAAGTTCCATAGCGATACTTATTTAGTTGATGAAAGCTTTGCGGCTCTATCGGCATCGAGAAGGGCTTGTATAACTTCATCGAGCTCACCATTGAGAACTGCATCAAGATTGTTGGCTTTGTAATTCACGCGGTGATCGCTGAGGCGATTTTCTGGGAAGTTATAGGTTCGGATGCGTTCGGAACGATCGACGGTACGTACCTGGCTCTTACGTTCTGCCATGGCAGCAGCCTCTGCTTTTTCCTGAGCATCTGCAAGAAGACGGGCACGCAGAATACGAAGCGCTGATTCCTTGTTCTGTAACTGAGACTTCTCGTTCTGACACGAGACAACGATTCCAGTTGGAACGTGGGTCAAACGAACAGCCGAATCTGTGGTGTTTACAGACTGTCCCCCTGGACCAGATGAGCGATACACATCTACACGAACGTCGTTCATATTCAGTTCCACATCAACTTCTTCGGCTTCAGGAAGAACGAGTACACCGGCCGCAGATGTATGAATGCGCCCTTGACTCTCTGTTTCTGGAACGCGCTGCACTCGGTGAACGCCACCTTCAAATTTAAGACGTGCATAAGGAGTGGTTCCAGGTTCTGGAGTTCCCTTTGATTTCACAGCCATAGAAATATCTTTATACCCACCAAGTTCTGACTCAGTCATATCAATAATTTCAATCTTCCAGCCACGCTTTTCTGCGTAACGCTGATACATGCGCACCAAGTCGCCTGCAAAGAGAGCAGATTCATCTCCACCTGCTCCAGCTTTTACTTCAATGATGACATCGCGATCATCATTTGGATCGCGCGGAAGCAGCAACTCCTCTAGCTTTGTGGCAGCTTCTTCAACAGTAGCTTCCATCGCTGGAATTTCGGCGGCAAAAGATGGATCTTCGGCAGCCATCTCGCGCGCAGCTTCTAGGTCATCGGCGGCAGACTTCCAGGCGTTGAAGCCAGCAACAACTGGGCCGAGCTGTGCATAACGACGACCGAGTTTGCGGGCTGTGCCTTGATCTTCATGGATAGAAGGGTCTGCCATCTTTGCTTCTAGCTCTTGATATTCGCGCACCATTTCATGAGCGGATGCAAAACGATCGTTCGCCATATGACTTCATCCCTTCTATCTGTAATTCCTTCTATTCGTAATTAGTGCTTCATTGGAGAAATAAAAAGACCGCCTCGCAACCACTAATGGGTTGCGGTGCGGTCTCTTAAGAAAGCTACTTGTTCTTACCGAAGCGCTCTTCGAACTTAGCGACGCGTCCACCGGTGTCGAGGATGCGCTGCTTGCCTGTGTAGAACGGGTGGCAAACTGAACAAACTTCAACATAGATTGAACCACTGGCAACTGTTGAGCGGGTAACAAACTTTTCACCGCAACCACACGTCACTTGGGTCTGCTTATATTCTGGGTGGATCTCTGGCTTCATCTTTCATTCCTTCTCTATGGCTGGGTCCGCATCACGGCGGTGAACCAGGTCATCGGCAATAGGACGAAAGTCTCTCGCATAATGATGGAATCCCAAAATCCACGCGGGAGAAAGGCTTACTTGCTGTCGTCAGGACCTGAAGTTGTCTTCTGAATCTGCATCAAGAATTCGACGTTGGACTTAGTGCCCTTCATCTTCTCGAGCAGGAGTTCAAGAGCTGCTTGTGGCTCGAGCGCATGAAGCACGCGACGAAGCTTCCAGACAATATTGAGCTCTTCAGTACCCATAAGGATTTCTTCCTTACGTGTACCTGAAGCGACAACATTTACTGCAGGGAAGATGCGCTTATCGGCCATCTTGCGATCAAGGATGAGCTCCATATTTCCAGTTCCCTTGAACTCTTCGAAGATAACTTCATCCATACGAGAACCAGTGTCAACGAGAGCTGTTGCAAGAATGGTCAGTGATCCGCCATCTTCAATATTACGAGCTGCACCAAAGAACTTCTTAGGTGGATAGAGAGCTGCAGAATCAACGCCACCGGAAAGGATGCGGCCTGATGCGGGAGCGGCAATGTTGTAGGCGCGACCTAGGCGAGTAATTGAGTCAAGAAGGACAACAACATCATGGCCCATCTCAACGAGGCGCTTTGCGCGCTCAATTGCTAATTCGGCAATCGTTGTGTGGTCATCAGCAGGGCGGTCGAAGGTAGAAGCAATTACTTCGCCCTTAACGCTGCGCTGCATATCTGTCACTTCTTCTGGGCGTTCATCAACAAGAACAACCATCAAGTGACACTCAGGATTATTCGTTGTAATTGCATTTGCAATCGACTGAAGAACCATCGTCTTACCAGCCTTTGGTGGCGAAACAATGAGTCCGCGCTGACCCTTACCGATTGGTGCAATCAGATCGATAACGCGGGTTGTCAGAATATTTGGTTCTGTTTCAAGGCGCAGACGCTCTTGTGGGTAGAGCGGAACGAGCTTTCCAAATTCAACGCGGCCACGTGCCTCTTCAAATGGCATGCCGTTGATGGTTTCGAGAGTAATAAGTGGGTTGTACTTCTGGCGAGTTTCGCCTTCACGCGCCTGACGTACCTGTCCTGTGACGACATCGCCTTTGCGAAGACCGTACTTTCGTACCTGTCCTTGTGAAACATAAACATCGTTAGGGCCAGGCAGATATCCGCCGGTGCGAATAAATGAGTAGTTCTCCATAATGTCCACGAGTCCGCCGACGGGAACGAGAACATCATCTTCGCCAATCACAGGTTCACGCTCTTCGCGATGCCCACGGTCACGGTTGCGATCACGGCCACGGTTGCGATCACGGCGGTTACGTCCACCACGGTCATCGCGGTCGAAGTTACGATCTTGTGGGGCGTTGTTATCTGATGAATCTTCATCATCGCCCTCATCGTCAGATGAGTTATTGGAATTTTTAGAGTCGCGGTTATTCTTCTTCGCATCTCGCGCTGCGCGACGCGCTTCGCGTTCTGCCTTGGCCGCTTCGCGGTTAGCTGCCTGAAGATCTGCAATCGCTACGACGAGATCATCTTTCTTGAGCTTGGCAGCACCTTCGATACCGAGTTGAGACGCAACTTCCTTTAACTTTGGAAGGGTCATCGCTGAAAGCTCGGGGCTGCTAGAACGAACAGGTTCTGTTGTTGTCATGTATTTCTTTTCAGTCTGGGGCTTAGGGTGCAAAGCCCATGGTTGATTTCTTATGAAGTAAGGTTGTAAAGATTTTTTTCTTTGGATTTCATCAATTCTTACTTTGACCCTGACTTGCGGGCTGAACTGATGCTTGAACTATAGCAGGGTGGCACCGCGGCTAGCAATTTCGAGAGATTTACCCTCAAATTTAGCGCCTCCTGCGCGAGCTAACTGCTCGCTCTCTTCTTGATCACCTGTGTGAAGGGCGAGGACTGTAGGCCCAGCCCCAGAGATAAAAGCTGCAACACCGGCAGCGCGCAACTTAGTCATAAGCGCATATGAAGCTGGCATCGCTTCTTGGCGATAACTCTGGTGCAAGAAATCCTCTGTGGCAGTGAGCAATAGATCTGGGCGAATTGTTAAGGCTTGCATCATGATCGCTGCATTAGTGCTATTTCTCTGAGCATCGGCAAATGGAATTGAATCAGGCAACATAGTGCGCGCCTTCTTCGTTGCTAGCGATGTGGATGGGATGAATGCCATGACCTTGATGCGCGGGTCAACAGGCAGATGAAGTGCGTGCGCAACCATCTTTGACTTTACTTCATCTTGCCAAGAAACAGTTGCGCCTCCATAAAGAGCGGCAGCAACATTATCAGGATGGCCTTCCATCTCATTCGCTAAATTCAGGAGAGCGTCATCGCTCATCTTGTCAGTACCGGTAAGAACTAATGAACGCGCTAGAACCAAACCACCGATGATTGCTGATGCAGATGAACCAAGCCCTCTTCCGTGAGGAATGACATTGAGCGCGCGAACGGCAACACCCTTTGGTTTTCCACCGAGAAAATCGAAACCTTTATACATCGCCTTAACGAGAAGGTTTTTATCTGTACGAGGAACGTCATCAGCGCCCTCACCAGTGACATCGATATCTAGGCCGCCTTCATCAAGAATTTGCGCGACGTAACGGTCATACATTCCAAAGGCCAGGCCAAATGAGTCAAAGCCAGGACCGAGGTTTGCAGAAGTTGCAGGCACCTGCACCTGAATCGGATTAGCCTTAAAGGTTGGTTTCATTCTAAGCAAGACCTAACGCTTTAGCTGCAATCTTTGCATTGACAGGAACAACAACAGGCTTCTTTGCAGCCTCTAGTGCGTAAGGAATGTCTTTTAGCCCATGTCCAGTCACTGTAATAACAATTGTCTTGTCCTTAGGTAACTTGCCCGCCTTCTTGTACTTAATCAAGCCTGCAAGACCTGCAGCAGATGATGGTTCAACGAAGATTCCTTCTTTAGCTGCAATTAAGCGGTATGCCGCCAAGATTTCGCGATCTGTTACTGAATCAATTACTCCACCAGACATATCGCGAGCTTCTACCGCCTGCTGCCACGATGCTGGATTTCCAATTCGAATTGCTGTTGCGATTGTCTCTGGGTTCTTAACCACTTTACCTTTAACGATTGGTGCCGAACCTGCTGCTTGGAATCCGTACATCATCGGTAGCTTTGTTGATAGCCCATCCTTGTTGTACTCCTTGTAGCCCTTCCAGTATGCGGTTATGTTTCCGGCATTTCCTACAGGAAGAGCATGAATATCTGGCGCATCACCCAACATGTCTACAACTTCAAAGCTGGCAGTCTTTTGGCCTTCGATGCGAAATGGGTTGACTGAGTTAACCAGTGCTACTGGATAATTCTCTGAAAGCTCTCGTGCAAGCGTTAAGCAATCATCAAAGTTTCCATTTACTTGCAAAATTGTTGAATCATGAATAACTGCTTGTGCAAGTTTTCCCATGGCAATCTTGCCCTTGGGAATAAGAACCGCTGGACGCATTCCGGCCTTGACCGCATAAGCCGCAGCCGATGCTGATGTGTTTCCAGTTGATGCGCAGATAACGGCCTTTGCGCCATCTTCGGCCGCTTTTGAGATCGCCATTGTCATTCCGCGATCTTTAAAAGAGCCTGTTGGATTTAGACCTTCGTACTTGATCCACACATTGTTGCCCAAAAGTTCAGATAGGTTGCATGCATAGATGAGCGGAGTTCCACCTTCGCGAAGTGAGACAACCGGAGTCTTGGCAGAGACAGGCAAGCGGTGACGATATTCCTCGATCACACCGCGCCATTGATGCGCGCCACTCTTCTTGGAAAAGATGCCCATTACGCAATCGCTCCTTCAACGCGGATAACGCTCGAAATTTTATTCACAATATCCATTTTCTTCAGCGCCTCAACAGTTGCCTTGAGTTCGCCTTCAGTTGCGCGGTGAGTAACGATGATGAGTTCAGCATCGCTATCGCGGCCATTCTGATCAACAGTTTGAATTGAAACGCCCTGCGCTGCAAAGCACTGCGCAATTGCTGCCAAAACACCTGATTTATCTTCAACTTCGAGGCGAATGAGGAACTTAGTCTTCGTTGTTTCAATAGGGGCGATGTCGCGATCGGCATAATCAGTCTCGCGCTGCCCAATTGAGTTCAGTGCGATGTGGCGGGAGACAGCAACTATGTCACCAAGAATTGCAGAAGCAGTTGGTTGACCACCTGCGCCACGACCATAGAACATCAGTGGTCCAGCTGATTCAGCTTCGACAAAGACAGCGTTAAAGGCATCTCGTACCGAAGCCAATGGATGGCTCTTATGAATCATCACTGGGTGCACGCGGACTGAAATTTCATCAGCAGGAGTGAGTTCAGAGATGGCTAGTAATTTAATGACATGATCCATCGATTTAGCGATAGCAACATCTTCCAAAGTGATTTTTGAGATTCCTTCGCGATACACATCATCGACTGTGACGCGTGTATGGAAAGCAAGTCCAGAGAGAATGGCAGCCTTAGCAGCTGCATCAAAGCCTTCAATATCTGCAGTTGGATCTGCCTCGGCATAACCTAACTTCTGCGCTTCCTTTAAGACATCGGCAAATTCACGGTTATCTTCATGCATCTTGGTAAGAATGTAATTTGTTGTGCCGTTGACGATACCCATCAAACGAACGACGTGATCTCCTGCTAGTGAGTCACGGAGCGGACGAATAATTGGAATCGCACCAGCGACAGATGCTTCGTAGTAGATATCTTCACCCTTGGCATAAGCGGCGCTAAAGAGGTCAGCACCATGGCTGGCAAGGAGCGCTTTATTTGCGGTCACAATTGATTTGCGATTGTTAATTGCAGTCAGAGCCAATTCGCGCGCCGGCTCAATTCCACCCATGACTTCAACGATGAGATCAATCTCTGGATCGTTAACAATTGAAAATGGATCTGTTGTAAACAACGCAGGGTCGAGACCTTCGTAAGGTTTGATTGTGCGAACTGCAATGCGAGCCAATTCAATCTTTACGCCAGCTCGAGTTGAGAGCTCTTCAGTATCTGCCAGCAATAGGCGAGCAACTTGGCTGCCAACAACGCCGCAGCCGAGCATGCCAATTCGAACAGGTTTATCTGCGGGGCTCATAAACCTATTCTTTCACATCAAGGGCGAGTAAATCTTCCTCATTCTCTCGACGCACAATTACGCGAGCTTTTCCATCTTTTACTGCGACAACAGGTGGTCTTGGCACATGGTTGTAATTACTTGCCATACTGCGGCCATATGCACCAGTAGCCGGTGTTGCAATCAAATCTCCAGGAGCAATATCTGCAGGCAATTGGATTTCATTAATAATGATGTCGCCAGTCTCGCAATGTTTTCCAACGAGGCGTGACAAAGTTAGAGGCGCGCTACTGACACGCTGTGCAATAACTGCAGAATATTCAGCGTCATACAAGGTTGGACGAAGATTGTCACTCATGCCACCATCTACTGAAACATATTTACGTGTGATGCCAGCGCTGACCACAACATCTTTGACAGTTCCAACTTCATAGAGAGTAAACATGGTCGGCCCCACAATGTTGCGCCCTGGTTCTAGCGAAATCAAAGGGGTCTGCAGAGAATACTTCTTGCAGGCAGCATCAACAGCTTTGCGAATGGCAGGAAGTACATCGCTTGGTTCTACTGTCACATCGCCAGCTACATAGGCAATGCCATATCCCCCACCTAGATCAAGCTCTGGAAGTTCAACCTCGTATTCGTCACGATACCTACCCATAAACTCCATGAGGCGATCCGTTGCAATCTCATGAGCGTCTGAACCAAATATCTGTGAGCCAATATGGCAATGCACGCCAAGGAGTTCTAGCTCGGGATGTGCTTGCACTTTCTGCACAGCTTGCCAGGCAGCCCCTGAAGCAATTGAGAAACCAAATTTCACATCTTCGTGCGCCGTAGAGATTTTCTCGTGAGTCTGCGCTTGCACGCCAGGAATCAGTCTGATCATGACGGCTTGACGAACTCCATATCTTTTCGCCGCAGCAGCCACGCGCTCGATTTCGAAGAGTGAGTCAATAACAATAGTTTTAACGCCAACAGCGACGGCGCGTTCGATTTCAGCAACAGACTTGTTGTTTCCGTGAACTTCGATGCGTGCTGGATTGATGCCACCAGCCAAAGCGACCGCAAGTTCGCCGCCAGTGCAGACATCAATTCCGATGCCAATTCCTTCAATCCATTGGGCAACTGCAGTGCTGATAAATGACTTAGCTGCATAAAAGATTGTTCCCGCGTGATTGCCAAACTCATTCCTAAGCCCGTTATTCCAAGCTAATGCGCGCGCCTTAAATGCTTCTTCATCCAAGAAGAACGCGGGCGTTCCAAATTCTTGCGCCAATTTTGCAGCCGAGATTCCTGAAAGGTGAAGTACTCCAGATTCAAATGAGACATTCTTTGACCACATAGCTACATCCTCTCCGGTGCGCTCACGCCCAAGAGATCAAGGCCATTCGCTAAGACCTGCATTGTTGCAGCGCACAGCGCAGCTCGAGCTGAGTGAACTGCAGTGGGTGCTTCATCGCCAAGTGGAAGAACGCGGCAATCTGCATAAAAGCCATGATAAACGCCAGCCAACTCTTCTAGGTAACGCGCAATGCGATGTGGTTCACGAAATTCAGCAGCGCTTGCAACAACGCGCGGATATTCAGCAAGTGCTCCTAATAGCTCATTTTCGCGATCGTGGACCAATTGCTCTGGATCAAATGTGTTGAGCTCTGTGCCAATCTTGAGTTCTTGCGCACTTCGCAAAACGGCAGCAATACGCGCATGCGCATACTGCACGTAGTACACGGGATTCTCATTTGTATTTCGACGCAAAACATCGATATCCATCACCATCGGTGTATCAACCGGGTAACGGATAAGGGTGTAACGAGCTGCATCTACGCCGACTTTTTCAACAAGTTCTTCAAGTGTGATGATGGTTCCAGCGCGCTTCGAAAGTTTTAGTTCTTCGCCGCCTTCCATGATCTTTACCAATTGACCAATCATGATTTCGACGTTGTATTCAGGGTTATCTCCAGCGCAGGCAGCAGTTGCTTTGAGGCGATGGATATAGCCGTGATGATCTGCTCCCAACATATAGATACAGATATCAAAACCACGTTCGCGCTTATTGATGTAATAAGCGGTATCAGATGCGAAGTAGGTGAGGTCACCATCTTCTTTCACAATGACGCGATCTTTATCATCACCAAAATCGGTTGTTCGGAGCCAGACCGCACCTGCTTCTTCAAAGACATGGCCTTGCGAGCGCAACTTCTCAAGACCATGCTGCACGGCGCCTGATTCATGGAGCGAGCGCTCAGAGAACCAGACATCAAAAGTTGTGTGGAAAGTTTCAAGAACACGCTGTTGTTGCGCCAATTGAACTTTATAGGCGGCCTCACGAAATTCTTCAGTTGTGGCAATCTTGGGATTAGCTGCAACTACTTCTTTCGCTAAATCAGCGATGTAATTTCCTTGGTATCCATCTTCTGGAATTGGTTGGCCGGTTGCTGCAGCTTGAACTGATTGCCCGAATAGATCCATCTGGCGACCGCGATCATTGATGTAGAACTCGCGAGTTACTGCCGCTCCTGCGGCGCTAAGAACTCGACCGAGAGAATCTCCTACTGCGGCCCAACGTGTATGCCCCAAGTGCAATGGACCAGTTGGGTTTGCGCTAATGAATTCGAGATTAATTGCAACGCCGTGCAACGCCTTGCCTCGGCCATATTCCTTTTTGTTTGTAAGAATTGTCCGTACGAGTTCTGCCTGCGTCGCGCGATTAAGAGTGATGTTGATAAAACCTGGCCCTGCAATATCGACAGCGTTAACGCCGGCAATCTTTGCAATTTCTGGAAGGAGAACTTCGGCAACTTCGCGCGGGCTCTTTCCGGCCTCCTTCGCCAACTGCAACGCAATCGATGTGGCGTAATCGCCATGATCGCGATTCTTAGGGCGCTCCAGCGTGATGGATGCGGGGACCTGACCCGAGAAGCCCGCGGCGGTGAAAGCGCGCGCAACTGCAGCCTGTACATCGGCGCAGAGTTGATCTGTAAGCGAGGCTTCCACTCGGCAAGGTTAGCGGTTCGCCTTCGCAGCAGGAGAGTTTGTTACTTGTGCAGTACTACCTCTAATCTTGGGGACGCCGCGGGAGTGGTGAAATGGCAGACACGCAAGTCTTAGGAACTTGTGCTTCGGCGTGCGGGTTCAAGTCCCGCCTCCCGCACCAAAATTTACGATTGAATTACCTCTATGGCTAAACAATCTCCAGCAAAAGCGAAGAAGCTTCGGGGCGAAGCCATGCGCGCTGCCGCAGAGCGAAGAGCAGCAAAGGCTGCATCTCAATGCGATGTAGTCCGAGGCGAAGTAGATCTCGATGCTTATGCGCAAGTCGATGGCGCCTGGCGCGAACTTGGATTGGCAGCGCCTGCGCGAAGAGCTCTTATTGATGATGGTTACTACAAGTTAAGCGACCTACGTAAAACTTCGCTCGATGCCATTAAGGATCTCCACGGTATGGGGCCTAATGCAATCCGCATTATTACAACGGCGATGAAGAAGGCTGATCTCTCGTTCCGAAAATAAAACGGGTGCGGCTAAACGCCTACAGAATAAAGCTATAGAGAAGTAACAAGCTGCCGCCTGCGACAGTGATTGCAGCAGCAGTCCGTGTTTGTAGCCAGTTTTTTCCAAATTGAGTAAATGAAATGGCAAATATAAATGCGCCCGGAATGATTAAAACCAAACTCTTGAAAAGATTTGATTCGGCGCCAGTTTGGTAACGCAAATTGATAAGTCCCGCAGCAAGGGCAGCGTAGGCGCCCATTCTGTAATTGTTGATACGTTGCGTAGCCATAGCGTGAGTGTAAAGCAGAAGGGCGCCGGTTTCCCGACGCCCTTCCGTTACTTACCTTTGTACTTAGTGATCAGCTGGCATGCCTTCAGCATGTGACTTCATGCGTGCGATCTTCAAGATTGTTAGACCGAATACGCACTTCGCTAGAACGTCAGCGATTGAGTATCCAACCTGAATTGCCACGAATGATGATGCTGATTCATCACCAACGATGTTGAAGATGTAGGCGATTGGATAGACACCCCATGTTGCGATAAGTAGAAGACGTAGACGTCCTACTGTCTCTGCAACACCGGCTGGCTGGCGATCAAGTGACTTGCCAAGCTCTACGAAGAGTACGTAGAGGATGTAAAGGAATGGAAGTGTTGAAAGAACTCCGTAGAGAACCTGTGTGTTCTGGTCTGATGAGATTTCACCTGGGTAACCAAGAGCAATCATCGCAGCTGATGCTGGAACCAGACGCATGATGAGTGACTTAGCAACTGCTGCTGCAAGTGCTAGTACTGCAATAACTTCTACGAGTAGAAGTGGAACTGTGAGTAGCCAGTCAACGTAGCGATATGCCTCGTTAAATGCACCCTGCTCACCTGAAACATTTACAACCATTCCTTCTGAAGCTTCAGTGAATGAGTTGAAGATGCGCCAGTAGTGGTATGCCGCAATGAATGTAACCATTGATGACATAACGAGCGCGTTACGGTACTTAGGTAGAACTCTTGACTGTGACACCAATGTGTATACGGTGCAAGCAAGCATCGAGATTAAAGCAAATGAGAACACCGCATAAACGAGGTTCCATTGGTTGCTATCGAGTGTTACTGACATGTAGTAAGCCTCCGTGAGAGCTGTATCAGTCCGGGCCGGACGACCCGTTCCGTTCAGAAACCTATGGAGACCTCGAGGAGCTCCAGCGACCCTGACCCGATAAGTGTGAACCTGATGCGGACGATTTGCACCTACAAATTGTGTTTTTCATGTGAAATTTTCTCTACTCGAGCGTTAATTTGGGTAGAAAACGGACATTTAAACTCTGTGAGTACCCTTACGGGATGCTTGATCAGATGCGCGAACTTCGAGGCTATCCCGGCTTCTATTCACTCGCCGCCTCACGATTCATTTCAAATGTCGGCAATGGCATTTCGCCAATCGCCCTGGCTTACGGCGTGCTTAGCCTTCCTGGGGCTACAGGTACAGACCTTTCGATTGTCATGGCTGCACGTTTTGTTCCACTCCTTGTCTTCATGCTCTTTGGCGGAGTGATTGCAGATCGTTTTCAACGTAATCGATTAGTCGGAAGCAGCGACGTAATCGGCAGCTTTGTCGCAGGAGTAAGTGCGGTCTCTCTTATTGCTGGTTTTTCTTCGACTTGGTTGCTTGCCATCATGGCCGGTATTTTCGGAATTCTCAATGCAATTTGGTGGCCGGCCATGTCTGGCGTACTTCCCGAAATTGTTCCGAAAGAGAAGTTACAACAAGGAAATGCTGTCGTTGGGTTACTAACAAATATCGGATATATCGTCGGAACCTTGGGTGGCGGAATAATTGTTTCTACTATCGGCGCCGGCTGGGGTTTGTTAGCAGATGCCATCTCATTCTTTATCGCAGGTGTCATTGTCTGGTTGCTGCCAATCACCGGGCGTGCCAAAGGAAAAAGCCCTGGGATGATTCATGACCTCAAAGTGGGTTGGCGCGAATTCATCTCGCGTTCTTGGGTAATTGCAATGGTCTTAACTTTTGCACTTATCAATATGGCATTTGACTCCATGCTCTCGGTGCTCGGACCACTGAATTTCAACGACCCCAAAACTGGTCCACAGCATTGGTCCTACAACCTCGCCGGACTTTCGATTGGAATGCTCATTGGCGGAATTTGGATTCTCAAGGTAAAGATTGAGCGACCGCTCTTTCTTGCGATGATATTGATTGCACTCTCATCAATCTGGGATTTCACACTTGCCCTAGATTCGCCACTCATCGTGTCAATTCTTGCTGCAGTCTTCTCAGGTATCAGCCTGGAAGTCTTTATGGTCACGTGGAATACATCGCTGCAGCATCATGTTCCTGAAGAGTCATTTTCACGCGTGAGCTCTTATGACACCTTGGGGTCTTTTGGTATCGCACCCCTTGGCATAGTCATGGCTGGGCCACTTGCGATGCACTTTGGAGTCAACTCCATCCTTTTGTTTACAGGACTAACCACGCTACTTGCAGCAACTGCATCTTTATTCGTCTCATCAGCGCGAAATCTCAGAAACGACTAGGCTCTGAAAGTGAGCGTTCAACCACCAGTAGCCCCACCTAAGTTCCGCGGATGGTCGCACCTATTAGCGACACCATTGGTGATTGCTGCCTCACTAGTACTCTTTATTCTCAGCGGTGAATCTCTCAAACTTGCTGTTGCTCTCTATTCAATTACCGCAATCATGCTCTTTAGCGTTTCAGCTATTTATCACCGCGTTCCTTGGGTGCCTGCAAAGAAGAAGATTTGGCGCCGCTGGGATCACGCCAATATAAACTTGCTCATTGCCGGTTCCTACACACCATTTGCGGTGGCACTTCTTGATAACCGTGATCGCAATATCTTGTTAGCTGTTGTCTGGACCGGCGCACTGATAGGTGTTGCGCTACGCGTCTTCTGGGTTGGCGCACCTCGCTGGCTTTATGTTGCAAATTATTTACTTCTCGGCTGGGTTGCAGTCATTTACACACCTCAGCTCTATGACAAGGGTGGTTTATGGGTGTTACTGCCAATCTTGATTGGTGGTCTGCTCTATTCAATTGGAGCCATCTTCTATGCACTTAAGCTACCTGGGCGTAATGCGAAGTACTTTGGTTTCCACGAGCTCTTCCACGTATTTGTGCTCGCCGCGTGGATTTCGCAGTATCTGGCGGTCTCCTTCGCCATTTACCGAAAGTAGCCAGATGCTCTAATCTTGGTACCTCCCTGGTTGAAGAATGTGAGTGTTGCGTAATGGCAGAGAAGAAGTTCCGTAGTTGGGTGGGTTTTCGCGAAGAAGAAGAGCGCGCACCTATCGCCAACCCTGTCGACCGCATTCGCGAACTCGAATCTCAATTAGCAGATCTACGTTCACGTCGTGACATCACCGGCCTAAGCCGCGAAGAGTTTGAAATTCTCGCAACTGAAACAGCGATGTCCATGATTAAGTCGGCCCAGGCTCGCGAAGCGAAGGCCACCGCTGCTGCTGAGCGCTTGATGAATGAGAGCAACCGCGCCGCGAAAGACACTCTTGAAAACGCTGAAACGAAAGCGCGCAGCATTCTGGCAGGAGCTGAAAGCCGTGGACGTAAATATATTTCTACTGCAGAGGCAGAAGCTGCCGAACTGATCCGTGATGCCAGCCGTGAAGCTGCCACCATTGCAGATGCCAAGGTTCGCGAAGCAGATTCGATCGTTGAAAATAAGAAGCGTGAAGCGGTGGCCCTCACCTCGGCTGCCCGTCGCGAAGCAGAACGTGTTATTGCAGAGGCGGCCGAAAACGTCTCTGACTACCGCGCTTGGCTCGCAGAAATCATCATTGAATCAGAGCGTCTCTACCGCAGCCAAGCATCAGCGCTGACCGCTGCAGAATCTGCAATCGCACAATCTCGCGAAAAGCTAGATTCTGCCTTTGCTCGCCTAGCGCGCATGCAGTCACAAGTTGACGAATCATTTAACCAAGATGGCACGGTAAAGAAATCTGCTCCAATTAAAGTTGAAAGCAAGAGAACTCGCGCCGCAATCGCCGCTCCAAAGAAAAGCACAAAGAGCGTAGCTAAGAAAACACCAGCAAAGCGTAAGTAGTTTTCATGACTGCCAAACGCAGTATCCAATACATCCCAGCAATTGATGGACTGCGTGCGCTTGCAGTAATTGCAGTGATGTTCTATCACCTTGGTTTCTCCTGGATCCCCGGTGGCTTTCTCGGCGTTGATCTCTTCTTTGTTATATCTGGCTATGTCATTACCAGATTGCTCTTGGATTCAATTGCACAAAGTGGTGGTTTAGATTTGCGCGGGTTTTATCTAGCGCGTCTTCGTCGCTTGTTGCCAGCGCTACTTTTCATGCTCACAACAACTATCATTGCTGTTGGAATTTGGGCCCCAGATACGATCAAGCGGCTACTGGTTGATACTCCATTTGCCCTTACCGGCACTATTAATTGGTGGCTCGTTGCAAATGAACAAGATTACTTCGAAAGTATCGGCCGGCCACCTCTTCTGCAACACACCTGGTCGCTCGCCGTAGAAGCACAGTTCTATCTTGTGTGGCCGCTAATTCTCTACTTTATTCTCAAGAAATTTGGAAAAAAACATATTCCAGTTGCAGCGCTTTCGATTGCAGCTGCCTCAGGTATTGCGCTGCTCTTCGTCTCTTTGTCGATTGATGCAGCCAACGCATCAAAGGTAAGCCATATCTACTTTGGTACAGATACACACAGCATCGGCCTCTTTCTTGGGGCCGCACTAGCCGTCAGTTGGATTCCACAGAACTTTAAAGTTGAGCTATCGCGTAAAGGTCAGAATTTCATCGATGGAATTGGCATCGTTGGCTTTGTCGGAATCCTTGCAACGTTCTTACTCATCGATGCCTCAAATCCCGCGATGTATAAGGTTGCCTTTCCTTTGGCTGGAATTTTTGGGGCAGCAATCATTGCCTCGATTGTTCATCCTGCATCACGATTTGCGCCGATCTTGCAGAACAAGGTGCTTCTCTGGATAGGTGAGCGTTCCTATGCCATCTATCTCTGGCACTGGGTGATCTTTCAAGTAACGCGCCCTACCGTTGATCTAGCAGGTCAAGCTTGGGCGCTCTACTCGCTGCGCATTCTGATTGTCTTTGCTCTTGCTGATATCTCACTTCGCTATGTTGAACTTCCAATTCGCCGAGGTGTTATTCAATATTGGATTAAGGGACGCAAATACCGGACGAAGAAAGAACGTAACCGCCAAACTTCTCTCCTTGGTACAGCGACCGCAATCGTCGTGATTATCGCTGCAGTAATCAGCGTTCGCGCTATCTCAATAGCTAACGATGCCCGGACCACTCTTGAAAAGTCATTGACAGTCGATACATCTACCCAGTCGCCCACAGAGACCGATGGACTCTGGGTTACTGGAGACTCTGTCATCCTAGGAATTCGTTCAGTGCTTGAGCAGAACCGCCCAATTTCCCTCGTCAATGCACGCATCGGGCGTCAAGCACCTGAGCTACTTGAGGTACTGATTCAAGATCAACCCCAAGCCTCAGAGTCACCCATCATCTTCAATTTAGGCAATAACAACGCACTTTCACTCGAACAAGTAGAGCGGATTTTTGATGCGGTAAAGGGCCAGCCTCAAATCATCGTCGTAAATACCGCTGTCCCCCGCCCTTGGCGTGATGGAAATAATCAGATTATCAATGAAGTTGCAGCGCGATATCCGCAAGCGGATGTGGTTGATTGGAATGCAATTTCAAATGGGCGTCCTGAGTATTTTGCACCCGACGGAGTTCATCTGGTGCCCGCAGGTGTCAACGCTTATGTCGGTGCGATTTTGGAGAAGTTGCAAGACCAATAAAAAACCCCGCCATTTCTGACGGGGTTTTTTATGAAGTACTTCTTATTCGAATTGGCCAGCAAATCCAAACGCTGGCGCAACTCCGTATGAACCATCTGCATACACTGCAGTGACTCGGAATGATGTTGATCCATCTGCTGATGTCTTAGCAAACTCTGCAGCATATGTAGTTGCAGAAACTTCAGAGACAACTTTCCACTCGCCCATATTCGCGCGAGTTTCGATTGTGTATCCAGTTACATCACCAGCTGGAGCTTTCCAAGTAATCACCATGACAGACTTGGAGCTATCTTTCCAATTTCCGATAAAGCGAGAAGGTGCTTCACCTGTCGCTGCTGCGGGATCGATAGTTGCAGGTGCTGCTGATTCAGTGGTTTCCTCAGTTGCTTCTTCTGTTGCTTCTGGAGCAGCTGATTCAGTGACAGCTGGTTCTGTAGCTGGCGCTTCGTCAGAGTCTTTTCCTGAATTTGAAATTACGATGGCAGCGAGCAATACAACAGCGGCAAGAACTGCGAAGAGCGTCTTGCCGGATGAGCCCTGACGTGGGGCTGCGCTTGGCTTAGCAGCCGCTGCCTTGACCGCTGGCTTAGCAGCCGCTGGAGCCGGAGTAGTTGAAACGTTTACTGGTGTTGATGGCTTGAGAGCAGTTGCCTTCTTGGCAACGGCCTTTTTTGTAACAGCCTTCTTGGTTGTTGTCTTCTTCTTCGCTACTGCTTTCTTAGCAACGACTTTCTTCGCTACAGTCTTCTTGACTGCGCTCTTCTTCGCTACTGACTTCTTCTTTGCAGCTGTCTTCTTAGCCGGAGACTTCTTCACGGCTTTTTTGACTGCGCTCTTCTTCTTAACTGCCACGGTGTATCTCCTTGAGTGATTGAGAAATCTAGGGTCTAGACGCTATGAGCCTAAGTTTATCCCAGAGAGGTAAGCAATCCGATCACATGTGGCGCTATTGCTCGGAGTGATTTTCCGCGATGACTTATCGCATCTTTCTCCTCTGCGCTCATCTGAGCGCTAGAAATCTCGTATCCCTCGGGGCGGAATATTGGGTCATAGCCAAAACCGTGTTCGCCGATGGGAGCTCGCAATATCCAACCATCGAAGTGCGCCTCTTCGCAATGGCTTCTTCCATCAGGTAGATAGAGAGCTGCGACGCAGGTGAAGTGTGCGCTCCGTTTCTCATCCGGCACTTCAATTAATTGTGTAAGTACTTTTGCAGTATTCGCTTCATCATCGCCATGTGAACCAGCCCAGCGCGCTGAGAAAATACCCGGATCTCCATTAAGTGCATCAACACATAGACCACTGTCATCTGCAATTGCAGGTAGCCCGGTAGCTAGCGACATCTCGCGCGCCTTCTTTAAAGCATTCTCCTGAAAAGTTTTCCCATCCTCTACAACATCATGCAGGTCTGGAAATTTATCCAACCCTAGAAGCTCAATCTGGCCCGGTGCAATGGCCTCAAGAATTCGTCGAAACTCTTCTATCTTGCCCTTATTGCGCGTTGCCAGCAGTAGTTGATGGGGCATCTACTTCGCTAACGCACTCTTCTGCAGTTGGGTGAGTTCGGCGCAACCTGCAACAGCTAAGTCGAGTAGCCCATCTAAGAGTGCACGATCAAATGGTGCACCTTCTGCAGTTCCTTGCACTTCAATAAAACGACCATCGCCAGAACAGACAACGTTCATATCTGTTTCAGCGCGAACATCTTCTTCGTAACAGAGATCCAACATTGGTGCTCCATCGATAATTCCAACGCTGACTGCTGCGACAGAATCAGCAAGAGGTTTTGCTCCTGCCTTAATGTGACCTTCTTTCTGAGCCCATGCAATTGCATCAGCGAGTGCGACATATGATCCAGTGATTGCAGCGGTACGCGTTCCACCATCAGCCTGCAATACATCGCAGTCAATCACAATTGTGTTCTCGCCTAGTTCTTTCATATCAACGATTCCGCGGAGAGAGCGTCCTACCAGTCGAGAAATTTCTTGAGTTCTTCCACCGAGTTTTCCCTTTACGCTCTCGCGATCAGAACGTGTATGAGTAGCACGCGGAAGCATTGAATACTCTGAAGTTACCCAACCATTTCCAGAATCCTTTAACCAACGCGGAACTCCGGGTGTAAAGGATGCAACACAGAGAACTCGAGTCTTACCGAACTCAACGAGTACTGAACCTTCGGCATGGTCGAGCCATCCTCGCGTGATTTTGATTTCGCGAAGTTGATTTACCTGACGTCCATCGTTACGTACCATGAGTTGCTCCGGTTTCCCTATAGATCTTGATGTTGAACTGCGGTGACTTCAGGTCCCAGGAACCTGCGAGCGAGCGACTCAAAAGCTTGAGCATCTCCTGTTGCTAAGAATGTATGCGTTGGAGGGGTACTAGAAGGTGCGCGCAATAGCGAGTTCTCGATAAGTACGCGATAAAGGTCTTTTGCAGTCTCTTCCGCGCTAGAAACAAGAGAGACTCCATTGCCCATGACATAGGAGATTACTCCGGTAAGAAGTGGGTAGTGCGTACATCCAAGAACCAAGGTATCGACGTCGGCATCTATCATCGGCTGTAAATATTCACGGGCGACTTTGGTAATTGCATCCCCAGATGTTTCGCCGCGTTCAACATATTCAACAAAGAGTGGACAGGCGATTGAGTGAATTGTTAATTGTGGTGCTGCAGCAAAGGCGTCCAGGTATGCCTTGGAATCGATAGTGGCGCGTGTGCCAATAACTCCAACTCGACCAGTGCGAGTAGCAGCAACTGCGCGACGAACTGCTGGCTGAATCACTTCAATAACAGGGATTGAGTATCGCTCGCGCGCATCACGGAGCATCGCAGCACTTGCTGTGTTACATGCAATCACTAGCGCCTTAACTCCTTGGCTAACTAGAAAATCTAGAGTTTCTAGCGAAAAATCTCTGACTTCCGCTAGTGAACGTGGACCATATGGACCGCGCGCAGTATCACCAATATAAATTGTGGATTCATTTGGAAGTTGATCAAGGATTGCGCGTGCAACAGTGAGTCCACCAACGCCAGAATCGAAGATTCCAATTGGCGCGTTACTCATGGGTTTTAGTCTAACTGGGGAAGTTAAGCCCACAAAGTTCCATCAAGCCCTTCGGTTGCTTCATCTACGCTGGAACCGTAAATTCCCGTTGATAAGTACTTCCAACCCGCATCGCAGACGATAAATGCAATATCTGCATCTCGGCCATCACGAATCGCCTCTTGCCCCATCGCGATAGCTGCATGCAAAATTGCTCCAGTTGAAATACCAGCGAAGATACCTTCTACTTCAAGTAATTCGCGCACACGTCTGACTGAGTCTTCTGCACCCACTGAAAAACGTCGAGTCAGGACACTGGCATCGTAGAGTTCTGGAACAAATCCTTCATCAATATTTCGCAGGCCATAAACCAGTTCGCCATAACGCGGTTCGGCGGCAATAATCTGAATATCTGGATTCTGCTCACGTAGGTAACGCCCAGCTCCCATCAAAGTTCCAGTCGTGCCAAGACCTGCAACAAAGTGTGTAACAGTTGGAAGATCTTTAAAAATCTCAGGGCCAGTACCAGAGTAATGTGCAAAGGTATTTGCAGGATTGCCGTATTGATAGAGAAAAACATAGTCAGGATGTTGAGCAGCTAACTCTTTGGCAACTCTTACAGCCTCGTTAGATCCACCTGCTGCGGGAGAAGAGATAATCTTCGCTCCCCACATTTCAAGAAGTTGTCTTCGTTCTGGACTTGTATTTTCAGGCATCACACAAATTAAGTTATAGCCACGAACTTTGGCAGCCATCGCGAGAGAAATTCCGGTATTACCACTGGTCGGTTCAAGAATTGTTGAGCCAGGCTTAAGCAGACCATCACGCTCTGCAGCTTCAATCATCGCGATGGCTGTGCGATCTTTAATGGAACCGGTTGGATTGCGATCTTCCATCTTCGCCCAGAGACGCACATTTGGTGCAGGCGAAAGTCGAGGTAAACCAATGAGTGGAGTGTTACCTACTGATGATTCAAGGGAATCGTAGCGAGCCAAAATTAGCCACCAGCGACAGCAGGCAAGATGGTGATTGAGTCACCATCTTTAATTGGCGCCTCAAGTCCCCCAAGAAATCGAACATCTTCATCGTTGATATAGACATTGATGAAGCGACGTAGCGCACCATTTTCAAGGAGTCTTTCACCGAGACCCGCATAGTTGGAGTCAAGGTTGGTAATCACAGCTGAAAGAGTTGCACCTTCAGCGCTGACTGCCTTCTGATCCTTTGTATACGGACGTAGAATCGTTGGGATGCGTACTTCGATTGTCATAGCCGTATTATCGCTAAAAAACGCCGTGAACTCTAATTGAGATTTATGCGGAAATTACGACTGGTTCTTCAGTGACAGCACCATCAATAATGCGATACGAGCGGAACTCCGTCGCAGGTGCAATCTCTTTGCGTGTAGAGACGAGGACATAGTGAGCCCCTGGCTCTCCTGCATAGGCGATATCAGTCCTTGATGGGTAGGCCTCGGTCTCAGTATGCGAGTGGTAGATCACGACAATCTCTTCATCGTTGTCATCAACTTCGCGATACAGGGCCAACAAATCCTTAGGATCGAATTCGTAGAAAGTTGGTGAGTGAGCCGAGTTAACCATCGGCTTAAGTCGTATAGCTTTATCTGATCCCACTGGCCCAAGAACAACACCGCAGCATTCGTCGGGATATTCAGCGCGCGATTGCTCAAGGATTGCATCAACTATCGATTGTGAAATCTCTAGAGTCATGCGCGAATACTACATGCCTTAAGAATTACCTAACTGCGCCTCTTCATCTTCGTCAGCATCGTCAATAAGCGCACTCAATAGCGTTTCTTGTAACCAGCCAAGCCAGGTGTAGACGGCATAGACCCCACGTAAAGGATCATCAGGAGCCAGTAGTTCAAGCTCTTCATGCGAATTGTTCTCAACTTTGAGGCGAACTCCAAGGGCGAGGCGAATGTCATTGATTGCGCCAAGCCATGCATTTGCATTCTCATGATCTAAATCAACAGTTCCATCATCAGAAGATTTCAGATGGATACGCATTGAAATTGCATGCGCTTGCTTCTTCTGCCGCAGAGTAGATTCGGTATAACGACGAAACTCTGATGCATCAACCGAATCAGCATATGCATTTGGAAGTAATCGATGAAGCACTTCATCTTCAGGTGGGGAATCATGAGAAGTGATGCCAACCATCGCAGCGAGTGGATCATCATGGCCATGGTCTGTTCGTTCAGCTAATAGTTCAATAATTTGTTCGCAGAGATTGAGGAGAACTTCCTTTTCGCTATCCGAAAATTGGGCAATATAGGAATGATCACCGTGACGCTTAAAGCCTTGGGTAGCCGTCACAGCTGGTCACCGCGTTGCAGCGTGGCCCACAAACCATATTCATGGAGACGGGCAACATCATGTTCCATCTCTTCACGACTGCCGGTCGAGACGATTGCTTTGCCATCATTGTGCACTTGCAACATTAATTCGGTCGCACGCGCCTTTGAATATCCAAAGAGCTCCATAAAGACATAGACAACATAAGTCTGCAGATTTACTGGGTCATCCCAGACGATGGTGACCCAGGGTGTATCTCCTGAAAATATTGCACGGATTTCTTCTTCGATTTTATCCGCGGTCTTTACCATCACCGGATAATGATATTGAAGGTGGGGCTACTTATCGCTCCCCAGTTCAGATCCGCTGGCACGGTAACGCGCAGGGTTGCTACCCCTCGTGGCTGCGCACCAAGAGTGAGAGTAAATACACCCTGAGCATCAGTAGTAACTGGTTGGCCAACTAATTGCCACTGCTTACCAACTAACTTCTCAACCTGAACTATCGCTCCCTCAGAACGTGGGCGGATACTTCCAGCCAGCGTAAGTGATTCATTGGTTCGCACTGTGCCCGGTACAGAGACTGTCATCGTCCGATTTACAGTCACTGCAATTTCTGCGCCGATGCCTTCGCTACGTTCCCACGTTGCATCAGAGAAAACACGGACTGTGGTTGCTTTGCCGAGAATCACTGCCTTCTCGATACGTCCATCCATGTCCGTGGTGACATTTGCCAGTGTTCGCCAGGTGGTTTCGCCCGGAGATTTACCTTCAATGCGCACCGGAGTATTTGCTACAGGCGACTTATCTTTAATTGAGAAAGCAGCGGTTACGACAATTGGATTTCCATAATCAACGGCCGCTTTATCAATAGCTGATGTAACGCTAACGCGGTCTGGCGCTATCTGCTTGGCAACGTTTCGAACATTCTCGGTTGCAAGTGGCTCTTGCATGCCCAGTGTCCATGCTGTGATTCCACCAAGGCGATATTTAGCAGCCATCGCCGCGCGCATTTCCCAGCCACGGGCATCTTGATACCAAGCTGTGCGCGTGGCCGTACAAGTGGTTGCAAGGCCTGTTGCAGTCTGCCCGTTATAAGTCTTCTGATATGTAAATGTGCTCTCACCAAATTGTTCATTGTAAGTTGGTGTAGTTCCGTATGTTTCAGCAAGTGAAAGTGCATTGCGCATCACAAATGTTGCCGCCTTCGCTCCAACCTTCACGGACTTAGCTAGGTTTGCAGGACAGACTCCATTGACAGCAGTTACCCAATCGCGACCGTACCCAGGAACTCCGATATACACCTTCGATGCAGGCATGATCGAAACTGCATACTTCACAGTTCTTTCTGTCCAAGCCAGTGGACCTATGGGGCCAACTTTTGAAACTGAGTAGTCGTACGTCATGATACGAAGGCGATCGATATACGCTGCAATATCAGCCCAGGCATAGACAAAATAGCCCTTCTGTTTCTCATTTGGATTCCAGACATATGGCGTTGAAACAGAGAGCAATTTATTCTCAGCTTTAAGAACAGCGCTTAGCTCTCTGACCAGGGCTACCCAATTTGGGGCCGTTGACTTCCATGTTGTATTTCCGTCAACAAATGCGAAGCCTTCAAAATCCAAATCAATTCCGTCGTAATTGTGCTTGCGGATTAAATCCATAATCGCGCTTATGATCTGTGCACGCGATGTGGGTGATTTCAAGAGCCCTGCTAAAACTAGCTTCGCCGTGCCGTCTGTAATGGTTGGGATAATCGTGAAACCCGCGCTCTTGAGCGCAGTCAGTGGTTGATCTATCGGAACGCTGGGATTAGCTGGCGCATAGAGATCGGTAACGACTGCAACCTTATTCTTGCCATCAAATTTGAGGGTGTACCAAAATGGCATAACCTCTTTAATGATGTCTGCGTTGTTGAGTGCATCAGGCAGAGAAGTCTTCATTGAATAATAAGGAATCCACCCTGTAAGAATTTTGCGCGGGGCATTCTCGGCTCTTGCAATTGGCGTCGTTAATCCAAGAATGAGTAGCGAAGCCACCGCTGCCCTAAATAACTTTGAGACCATAGATGTTGACACAGTTAGCTCTGACCTGCCGGACCATTGGGATTGCGACGAAACTTACTCTTAATCGAATTGGTGAGGTATCCACCGTATTCACGATCGAGCGCCCAGACATTAAGTAAGAAGCAGAGTATGCATATTGCTTTGAGCACAATTGGAAATGGCCCAGTCACAAAAAAGACGCTGATTGAAATTCCGAAGAAGTTGACAAGACCCATAACAATTCGGCGCAAAATCTTGAGGGCTAACTGTTCAGTCAAACGCTTTGCAGTTCGTGATGAAAGAGCTAGTGAAAGTGGTCCGCTCAAGAGGAGGCCATAGATAATGATGGCCACGACGAGCGCGAGCGATTCCACGTTCTTCTCCTATGTGTTAAGCGGCTTCCGAGCTGTATGAGTCGTTGCAAAGAGTGCCATATCAATCTGCCGACCGTCCTCACGTGTGACCTTGTTGCGCAAGATTCCTTCTTTTTCAAAGCCTGCTTTCATGAGAACTTTCTGTGAAGCCTCATTATCGACATCTACCAACCCATCAATACGGCGAAAACCAAGAGTTGCGAAACCATAATCAGAAATCATCATTGCAGCCGTTGTGCCGATTCCCTTTCCTCGCATCGACTTCTCCATCCAATAGCCAATTTCAGCTGTGTGATTTTTGATATTGATTGTGTGGAGTGAGATAACTCCAGCAAACTTCTGATCGCCACCATTACCGTGCTCAATCACAAAGCGAAGTTCGCGTCTTTCGGCAAGACTAAATGGGTCAGAGCGCACAAATTCAATTGCGTGATCAATTGTGTAATTGGTTGGAACAGTTGTGAATGCAGGAATCAGTGGGTCCTGACAAGCTTGGAAGATATTGTCTATATCTGATTCGGTGCTGGGCCGAAGTGTTACTAGGCCGTATGTAAGCGTAGGTATTTCACTCGGCCACCAAATCATGGATTAACCGACTAATTCGGAGTCGCGGTTCCTTGAAGGATCGTGCGTGCAACTTAAATTCGATGGAAGCTCGGCGCATGAATCACAGAGCAGTATCAGTTGATGACATGAAGCAGTATCACAATTTCTAAAGGTCTTTGTAGAAGCGCTACATTTTTCGCATTCGCCAATTACCTTCGCTTTATCTGAGAAATCCATAGTCATACGGTCATCAAAGACGTAAAGAGAACCTTCCCAAGCGCCTTGATCGCCAAAACGTTCTCCGTACTTAACAATTCCACCGTTAATCTGATAGACCTCATTAAATCCACGATTTTTCATGACTACAGAAAGAATCTCGCAACGGATTCCGCCGGTGCAATATGTGACCACCGGCTTGTCTTTGAGATGGTCATACTTACCACTCTCAATTTCCTTAACAAAGTCGCGTGATGTGCTGACATCGGGAACAACAGCATTCTTAAATCTTCCAATTTTTGCCTCGTATGCGTTGCGACCATCGAAGAAGACAACTTCATCGCCACGTTCTTTAACCAGCTCATCCACCTGATCAGGGCGCAGATGTATTCCGCCACCTACAACGCCATTTTCATCTACCTGAATTTCACCAGGGTTTCCAAATGCCACGAGCTCTTCTTTAACGACGACGCGAAGGCGAGGAAAATCATTTCCTGTCCCTTCAGACCATTTAAATGCAGTCTTCTTAAAACCTGAATATCGACGAGTTAAAGTGACGTACTTCTTCACATCAGCCATTTTGCCGCCGACTGTTCCATTTATTCCGTGGGGAGAAATCAAGATGCGACCCTTGAGATTTAAGGTTTCACAGAGATTTTTCTGCCAGAGCAGTACCGCTTCAGGGTCTGCAATCGGCGTAAAGCAGTAGTACAGAACCACCTTATTGAGCTTAGGCGCGTGCTTGTTCATGTAGATATTCTAATGGGGCTACCCGCAGTAAGAAAAACCTATTTTTTGCTCACAGAAATCCAGATTTCTTTTTCTTTTCCACAGCCACGCTCCCCTTCGCGCCTGCATTCGCTCTCTTTTGTCAGCGCCTACTTTCATGATGCTCCCATGACAACAGCCAAGCTCCATGATGTAGAAGAAACTTCTGCAACTGTTGCGCACCTACTTACCGCGCTTCCTTGTGCGCATACAATGCTCCAACTGGAACAGATAGATCCCTTTGCGCTCTCACCAAGTGATCGCATCGACTATCTCTCGGCTCTCGAGCGGCAAGATGGCTGGCTCTATGCCCTCAAGCAACGGGCTATCACGGCAGTAGCTGGATTTACGCCTTCTCTTGGCGACGGAGCGCTAGCTGGAGTAGATGAAGTTGAGCGCGAAGATATTTCAACTGCACTTCGGTTGGCTCCAGCGACTGCGCAATCACGTATCGATATCGCTCGCACCCTTGTAAATAGCCTGCCGCAGACTTGTTCGGCCTTAGCCACTGGCGAAATCTCTTCTGCACATGCCACAGTTATTGCGCGTGAGACAGCACTTGCAATTCGCGATGGTGCTCCAGAGTCAACAATTTTTCACATTGAAGAGCGCGCACTGGCCTATGCCGAATTTCATACTCCAGGTCAAGTTGCGAATTTGGTACGTACCCAGATTGCAAAGTTAGCTCCAGAAGAGTTTGAAGAGACTGTCACCAAAGCTCAATCACTTCGTCGCGTCTCTTGTTATAACGATGCCGATGGTATGTCTACAGTCGTTGCGATTCTTCCCGCTGCTGATGCACAGATTGTTATCAACTCCATCGAAGCTTTTATCCTTCGCCAGAACCAGAGCGATGAAGCTGCAGATTCAAGAGCTTCCAACCGCACCGCGGATCAAAAGCGTGCAGATGCTTTGACAGCGATATGTGCAACTGTCCTCAGCGATCTCTCTTCCACTGTTACTGCACATCGCCGCCCTCTCACCGTTAATGTCACTGTCGATCTACCAACGCTTCTTGGGCTTGCTGAGAATCCTGGACAACTCGCTGGTTACGGCGCAATTCCTGCCTCTGTTGCCCGCCATCTAGCAAGTGATGCCAGTTGGAAGCGATTTATCACCGAGCCGCAGAGTGGAAACTTGCTCGATTTTGGTCGTGAAAGTTATCAACCGCCGCAGGCACTGAAAGATTTTCTGATTGCTCGCGATCGCACCTGTCGCTTTCCCGGATGTCGCCGATCAGCGCTTCTCTCTGATCTCGATCACGCGCAGAGTTGGGATAACGGAGGCGCGACTTCTCCCGACAATATTGGGGCTCTCTGTCGAAGACACCATCGCTTGAAAACTCACGATGGGTGGCGGATTGAAAGCTTCCCTGATGGCTCATGTACCTGGACTTCACCGCTCGGCAAGCGCTTCTTCACTCCTGCCAGGCCTATGGGAGAGCCAATCTAGAGTTGCAGGTAGTTGAAAGTTCAACTACCTTTCAACTATACCTTTCGGGATTCGGAGCCTTCCGTGCCAGCAGTAACAGTCAGTGACATCACCATCCTGCCTCGCATCAGCGATGCAACGCAGCTACGTGCACGACGCGTGCAGAGCATTACAACTGCACCGCAAGGTTATGAAGGTGAAGGCTTTCCAGTTCGTCGCGCATTTGCAGGAGTTGATCTAGCGCTCCTTGATCCATTTATTCACTTGGATCAGATGGGTGAAGTTGAATACGCGCCAGGTGAACCTAAGGGAACTCCTTGGCATCCACATCGCGGTTTTGAAACTGTTACATACATTATTGATGGCATCTTTGATCATAAAGATTCCAATGGTGGTGGCGGAACAATCTCTAATGGAGATACACAGTGGATGACGGCTGGTGGAGGAATCCTTCACATTGAAACTCCCCCAGAGCATTTGGTGATGTCTGGTGGTTTATTCCACGGCTTCCAATTGTGGGTCAATCTTCCAGCAGCGAAGAAGTGGTCACCACCTGCATATCAGGATGTTCGCGCAAACGATGTTGCGCTAATCTCAACTCCAGATGGTGGTTCACTGATTCGCATCATTGCTGGCGAGCTCGATGGACATATAGGCCCTGGTTCTACTCAAACTCCCATTACTTTGATTCACGCAACTGTGGCACCTGGCGCGGAACTTCGTCTGCCATGGCGCAAGGATTACAACGCACTTGTTTACACAATGTCTGGACATGGATTTGTTGGAGATGAACAGCGTCCAGTTTCAATGGGACAACTCACTGTCTTTGGTGAAGGCGATGCCATCGTTGTTCGCGCTGCTGCGCAGCAAGAATCACGTTCACCAAACCTTGAGCTCTTTATTCTCGGTGGCCAGCCAATCAAAGAACCTGTCGCATGGATGGGTCCCTTTGTCATGAATACAAAGCGCGAAGTCCTTCAGGCATTTGAAGATTTCCAGAAGGGCCTTTTGGGCTCCATTCCTGCTATTTATAAGGAGGATGCCAAGCGTCCGGTCAATCGCACAGATAAGTTATCTGGCGACGTTTTAGATGTTCATAACGCTCCCACAACCTTGCAAGAGGGATAATTTCTTGCATGGCACTTAGGCTGCAATGCATTACCGTCGATGCACATGATCCGCTAGCGCTAGCTCAATTCTGGTCTGAAGCACTTGGTTGGAAAATTGGCGAAGATGTAAATGAGGTTGAAGTCTGGATTGAACGAGAGTTAGGCGATCCAAAGAACACAGGATTTCCTGACATCCTCTTTTTGAAGAACTCAGCGATTAAGAGTGGCAAAAATAGATTGCACTTGGATCTGCGCCCCGATAATCAAGCGGCTGAAGTTGCCCGACTTGAGAAATTGGGGGCGAAGCAGATTGATATAGGTCAATCGGCAGAACCCACGTGTACATGGGTCGTGATGGAAGATCCCGAAGGTAATGAATTCTGCGTCTTGGGTGAAAGAAAGTCTTAGAGTCCGAACTAAAGAGCCTTGAGCGCTGAGACTACCTTAGTTAGAGATGCCTTGGCATCTCCAAAGAGCAACATTGTCTTTGGATCATAGAGAAGTTCGTTTTCGATACCAGCAAATCCTGGGCGCATTGAGCGCTTCAGGAAGATGATGTTGGCAGCGTTATTGACTTCAAGAATTGGCATTCCATAGATAGGACATCCTGGAGTTGTCTGCGCTGCAGGGTTCACGACATCGTTTGCACCGATAACAATTGCAACATCTGTCTGACCGAAAGTTGGATTCACTTCATCCATCTCAGCTAGCTGATCGTAAGGAACATTTGCTTCTGCAAGAAGCACGTTCATATGTCCTGGCATGCGACCTGCAACTGGGTGAATTCCGTAGGCAACATCGATTCCCTTAGAGATCATCAGATCTGCAAGTTCGCGCACTGTGTGCTGCGCCTGTGCAACAGCCAGACCAAAGCCAGGAACGATGACAACGCGACGTGCATAGTTGAGCAAGATTGCAACGTCATCAGCTGAACCTGAACGCACTGGGCGTTCTTCTGCTGAACCTGATGCTTCTTGTGGCTTTGCAGTAAATGCACCGAAAAGAGTTCCAAAGAGTGAACGGCCCATCGCTTCTGCCATCAATCGAGTAAGAATGGTTCCAGATGCACCAACCAGAGTTCCGGCGATGATGAGAAGCGTCGATGAGAGGACATAACCACTTGCTGCAACGGTCAGACCAGTAAATGCGTTAAGAAGTGAGATAACGATCGGAACATCTGCGCCACCAACTGGAAGCACGAAGAGCACACCGAAGATAAGTGAGAGCACCGCTAGGACAAGGAGTGGTGTAGTTCCAAGAGCAACAACCACCCAGACTGAAACTCCAAGCGTTGCAGCAAGAGTTGCAGCAATAACAAAACGTCCGCCAGGGAATACAACTGGTCGAGTAGTCATCAACTCTTGCAGTTTCATAAAGGTGATGATCGATCCGCTGAAAGAGACACAACCTACGACAACGGTAAAGACTGTGAAGATAACTTCAGCAGTTGTGGCTTCTGCGCCAAGGTTGAGATATTCCACGATAGCAACGAGGGCTGCAGCGCCTCCGCCAACGCCGTTAAAGAGTGCAACAAGCTGCGGCATCTGTGTCATCTCAACTTTTCGAGCAGCTGGGACACCAATGACAAGACCTACTGCGATTGCGCCAACGATCCACCCAAGATTATTGAGCGGAGCTCCATAAAAGAACACTGCAAGTGTGGCGACGGTTGCACCGAATGCACCGATGAGATTTCCACGTCGCGCAGTCTTAGGATGAGACAGGCCCTTAAGAGCCAAAATAAAGGCAACACCTGCTGCCAGACCAATCAGGCTATAGAGAGTGCTATTCATTACTCGCCTCCCTTAGCGCTGTCGTTCTTTTTCACTTTAAACATCTCCAGCATTCTGTCGGTAACAACGAAGCCACCGACCATATTGATTGTCGCAAGAACAATCGCTGCAAGAGATAAGCCAAGTTCAAGGTTAGTTTTGCTGTGATCAGCCACGATGATTGCGCCCACGAGGATGACGCCGTGGATTGCATTTGCACCAGACATCAGAGGGGTGTGGAGCGTTGATGAAACCTTAGAGACAACTTCAAAGCCCACAAATACTGCGAGTACGAAGATGGAGATGATTGCGATTGCATCCATGTCTTATGCACCAACATTTTCTTTGACTAAGTTGTCACTAGCTCCAGGCACGTGCTTGGCACCTGCGTGACAGAGGGCGGATTTATCAATAATTTCATCGGTGAAATCAATATTGAGCGCTACAGGTGCGCCATCTTTACTTGGAGTGGTCATCAAAGTTAAAAGATTGACAACGTTGCGTGAGTACAAGCTAGATGCGTGGAATGGCAGCTGGCTTGGAACATCTTTTCCGCCCCAGATCTGAACTCCCTTTGCAGTAACAACAATTTCACCAGGCTTTGATCCTTCAACGTTTCCGCCTGTTTCTGCAGCTAGATCAACGATGATGGTTCCAGCTTCCATCGCATCCACCATCTGCGCTGTCATCAAGCGAGGTGCAGTGCGACCAGGAACAGCGGCAGTTGTAATCACGACATGTGACTTGGCAATATAAGGAGTTAGGAGTTCACGTTGCTTGGCGGCGCGTTCTTCAGTCATCTCGCGCGCATAACCGCCAGCGCCTTCAAGTGCTTCAAGTTCGAGGTTGATAAATGTTGCACCCATTGACTTCACTTCATCGGCAGAAGATGGGCGCACGTCGTAAGCGCTGACAACTCCACCGAGGCGGCGCGCTGTTGCAATCGCTTGCAGACCGGCAACGCCTGCACCAAGTACTAAAACTTGTGCTGGCGTCACAGTGCCCGCTGCTGTCATCAACATCGGGAAGAATCGTGGAGAAAGTTCTGCGCCAACGAGCGCTGCGCGATAGCCGGCACAGAGCGCTTGTGATGTCAGCGCATCCATTGACTGTGCACGAGAAATTCGTGGAACAAGCTCAAGTGAGAAAGCCGTTACCCCAGCTGCCGTTGCTGCTTCAATGGAATCAACGCCAGTAACTGGTGAGAGGAAAGAGATTGTGACTGCACCCTTCTTGAGGGTCTTCATTTGCGTTGGCGTAAGGGAGGTAACAGAGAGAACTACATCTGCATCGCTGATGACGTTGCCGCTCTTTACTGTGGCACCCGCTGCCGTGTAGAGATCATCGGTTGCCTGCGAATAATTGCCTGCACCTGATTCGATGACTACTTCATAGCCAAGTCGAGTCAATTTATTGATGACATCTGGCACGAGCGCTACACGCTTTTCACCATCGCGAATCTCTTTAGGAACGGCAACTCTCATACGGAGAAAGGTACTGGGTTGAACTGATGCGGTCTATGTGAAAGTAACTCGATGTCAAGTTACTTTCCCTGTATTTCACCGCGGGTGAGGTGATAGAGCAGCGCTTGAATCGTGGTGCGGCGATGATATGCCTCGCGCCAAATGACAGATTTTGGTCCATCAATTACCGCAGCCTCTACCTCTTCACCACGATGAGCAGGAAGGCAATGCATAAAGATTGAATCTTTCTCGGTTAGCGACATCAACTTCTCGGTAACTGCATACGGAGCAAGCGCCTTCATCTTCTCGGCACGTTCAGCTTCAGGATCTCCCATCGACATCCAGACATCTGTGTAGAGAACTGAAGCGCCTTTTGCAGCAGCCTCTGCATCAGTGGTCACTTCAATGGTAGCGCCGCTCTTTGCTGCAATCTCTTTCGCCTTCGCAACAACTGCTGCATCTGGTGCCCACTTACCAGCAGGCGTTGCTGCAACAACATGTGCGCCCATGATTGCGCCCATGATTAACCAGGCGTGGGTCATATTGTTGCCATCACCGAGATAGACAAATTTTCTTCCCTGAATATCTGAGCCAAAGTTTTCACGGATAGTGACCCAGTCTGCAAGAAGCTGCGTTGGGTGATCGTCATCTGTTAAAGCATTTATAACTGGGATTGATGCGCTTGCACCAAGTTCATCTACATCAGATTGCTTAAAGGTACGAATAAGTAGTGCATCGCAGTAGCCACTAATGATCTTGGCGGTATCTGAAATCGTTTCGCCGCGACCAAGTTGTAGATCATCGCCACGGATAAAGATTGGCGTGCCCCCCAAGTGAGCAACAGCCGTTTCGGAAGCCAGACGAGTACGAGTCGATGGCTTTGTCATATAGATAGCCACAGTTTTATTACTCAAGGCGGTATTGGAGCGGAGAGGCTTGCTGGCAAAGTCAGCGGCAGTGTCGAGTAGTAACTCAACATCAGCGCGAGATAAATGCTCGGTGCGCAGTAAGTCCTTCATTGGATGATTCTACCCTCCGTCATGGATACTTTGCTCATGGGTTTCTTCAGCCGCGAACCAGATACAGACACACTTACTCGCCCTGTTGAGCAAGAAGATGATGGTGGCCATGATCGCTTTGCTCACTACATAAAGAAAGATAAAGTTGTTGAATCAGCTGTTACCGGTAAAGCGGTGCGTGCTTTATGTGGAAAGAAATGGGTGCCATCTC
>JACCDW011042346.1_pt1 | contig 37167 bp, 36 predicted proteins | sample 7449781 | NCBI WGS metagenome assembly JACCDW01 (sample SAMN15323449, study PRJNA562643) | freshwater metagenome | isolation source: river surface water | place: USA:Blue River Watershed | collected 2017-08-18 | reverse complement strand
TGAAGATCTGCGGGTTGCGCTTGTTGCCCACGCCGCCGGGGGTGCCGGTCACGATCACGTCGCCGGGCGAGAGCGGGATGAAGGTGGAGATGTAGGCGATCTGGCGCGGGATGCTGTGGATCATCTTTTCGGTGGTGGTGTCCTGCAGCACCTGGCCGTTGAGCACGGTCTGCAGGCGCATGACCTGGCCGGGGGCGATCTCGTCGCTCGTCACCATCCAGGGGCCGAAGCCGCCGGTTTTGTAGAAGTTCTTGCCGGGCGTCCACTGCGAGGTGGCGACCTGCCAGTCGCGCACCGAGCCATCGTTGTAGCAGCTGTAGCCGGCGATGTGCTTCCAGGCGTCTTCCTCCTGGATGCGGCGGCCACCTTTGCCGATCACGATGGCGATTTCGGCTTCGTAGTCCAGGCGCTGCGATTCAGGTGGGCGCACGATGTCCTGCCCGTGGGCCACCTGCGAATCGGCCAGGCGGATGAAGATGGTCGGCACTTCGGTGATTTCGCGGCCGGTCTCGCGCACATGCTCGCCGTAGTTCAGGCCGATGCAGAAGATCTGGCCGGGGTTGGGGATGACGGGCTGCAGGGTCAGCTGCGAAAACTTGAGCGCAGGCTTGTGCGTTTTGGCCGCTTCGGCCGCAGCACCCAGCAGGTTTTTGGCGATCAGGGTTTTCAGGTCGGGGGCCTGCGCGCCCAGGATGGGCGTGAGGTCGAGCACGTCGTCGCCGTTCACGATGCCGTAAGAGGGCACGCCCTGGTTCAGGAAGCTGATCAGTTTCATGGTCTGTCTTTCAATGAAGGGAGAGAAAAGGCATCAGTGCAGCCGCGCGGAAATTTCGCGTGCAGCGCGCTGGATGAGGGGGGTGAGCTTGCTCTGGTCGATCACGGCCATGCGCTGGACCGTGGTCACCAGCGAGAGGGCGCCGATCACGGTGCCATCGGCTTGCTGCAGGGGCACGGCCACCGCGGCCAGCTGGGCTTCGAGTTCGCCGTTGGAGAAATAGAAGCCGTCCTTGCGGATCTGGCTGTAGAAGCGCCGGAAGGCCGGCCAGTCGGTGGGCAGACCGGCTGCGGCAACCTCGCTCTGGTGCGCATCGAAAAGCTTGTGCAGCTGCGGTGTGGGCAGGCCCGCCAGGATCACCTTGGGGGCGCCGCCCTGGAACAGCGGGCGTGGTCGCCCGCGTCCGTAGCTCAGGTCGGCGGGGGCGGTGCCGTATTCGCGGTGGGTGTCGAGCAGCTGGTCGCCGTGCAGGCTGGAGACCACGCAGTCAAAACCGGTCTGGGCCACCAGCTCCTTCATGAACGGGATGCCGCACTGCAGCACCGGGTCGGCCTGACGGATGAAGTGGTCGAGCACGACGATGCGCGGCCCCAGCGTGAACTGGGCATCGGGGCCACGCCGCAGCAGGCCCGCATCGCTCAGGGTCTTGAGGTAGCGGTAGCTGGTGGGCAGGGACACGCCCAGCGTTTCGCTGATGTCTTCGGCGCTCCAGTGCAGGCGCTGTTCGGTGAACAGGTCCAGCACGCTGAGCATGCGCGCGAGGCTGGAGTCGGCTTTGTCGGTCACGGTGGATCCCGCCATCAGTGCGCCAGGGCGGCCGTGGTGGGCAGCAGGGCGCTGATGCGGTCAAGCTCATGGCCCGTCTGCGCCACGCCTGCGATGTAGCGGTCGGGACGCAGCAGCACGGCGCGCACACCTTGCTGTTGCAGCCAGGCTTGCACCTCCGGGTCGCGAGCGGGCAGTTGCACCACGCCCTGGTCCTGCCAGCGTTCGCGGGTGTCTTCGCTCACGGCGTTCAACACGGCTTCGTCACCGATCACGGCGAAGTTCAGGCCCAGCACGGTGTCCAGCAGGCGGCCGTCGGAGCGCATCGGTTGTGGGAAGACCTGCGCCACGACCGCGGCATCGCCTTGCCACACGCCGGGGCCCAGGCGCGGCGCCGGGAACTGAAAAATCTCGGGCTGACCGGTCTTGAATTTGGCATCGCGCTCGCGTGCGGCCTGTGGGTCGGTGGTCTGGATGATGTCGCCCAGCTTGACGGCCAGGTCGATGAAGGCGTGCACATGCGGTGCGCGTTCGCTGGCGTAGCTGTCCAGCAGGGCGTCCTGAGCGCGGCCACGCAGCACGGCGTCGAGTTTCCAGGCCAGGTTGGAGGCGTCGCGGATGGCGGCGCACATGCCCTGCCCCAGGAATGGTGGCGTCTGGTGCGCGGCGTCGCCCGCCAGCAGCAGCCGGCCCTTGCGCCAGGTCTCGGCGATCACCGAATGGAAGGTGTAGATGACGGCGCGTTCGATGTCGGCCTGCTCGGGCGTGACCCATTTGCTGACCAGCCGCCACAGCGTTTCGGGTTTCACCAGTTGCTCGGGGTCGTCACCGGGCATGAGCATGATTTCCCAGCGGCGGCGGTTGCCCGTGACGTTGCAATACGTCATGGGGCGGGCGGGGTCGCAGTGCTGCACCGTGTGGTCGGGCAGGTCGGGCACATCGGCCTTGAGGCGCACATCGAACACCAGCCAGGGCTGGTGCAGGCCCAGGTCGATCATGGCGGTGCCGATGGCCTTGCGCACCATCGAGCGGGCGCCGTCGCAGCCGACCACATAACGGGCCTGCATGGCCTGCACCTTGCCGCTGTCCAGGTCCTTGACCTGCAGCGTGGCGAAGTCTTGCCCGTCTTCGATGGCGGTGACTTCGTGGCGGGTGCGCACCTGCACCTGTGGGTAACGCTGCAGGCCCGCACGCAGCACAGCTTCGAGTTCGGGCTGGTGAAAGTAATGGTTGTTGGCGCAACCGTGCGGGCCGCGTTCGCTGGTGCCGGCGCGGATCAGCAGGGTTTCACCCGCCGCGTTGTTGAAATACATGCCCTTGAGGCCTGGGCGCGAGATGGCTTCGACCTCGCGGCGCAGACCGGCGGTCTCGAACACGCGCATGACTTCGCCGTCGAAATGGATGGCGCGCGGCAGCGGGTAAATTTCGGCCTCGCGCTCGAGCACCAGCACCGACAGGCCGTACTGGCCCAGCAGATTGGCCAGCGTGGCGCCCGCAGGGCCGTAGCCAATGATGGCCACATCCAGCATCTGGCTCATGCCTTGTACCCCATGAGCTGCTCCATCTCGGACACCCACTGCGCGCGGCTGCGGAACCTGGGGCGGCTGCGCGCCAGGGCTTCGGCGGCGGCCATCACGGCCTCGTCGCTCTGGTCCAGGTCGATCGGTTCGCGCAGCGGCTGCTCGCAGTACCAGGGCATGTCCATGAAGACCTCCAGGCGGTTGCCCTCGGGGTCACGAAAGTAGATCGACACCGCGTTGCCGTGGGTGGCCGTGACGAGATCGCTCACATCCGGGTCGGCCACGGCGCGGTTGCGCACCTCGCGCAGCGTGGCCAGGTCGGGCACGCGCAGCGAGATCTGGTTGATGACGCTGAAGGCCAGGTCGGCGGGCCGGCCAGTGGCCAGCACGATCTGGTGGTGCTCGGTCGGGTCGCGGCTGAGGAACACCAGCTCCACCGGTCCCAGCAGGCCGCGGTCGGTCTGGAAAAAGCCCATCACCTCTTTGTAAAAGCGCGTCATGCGGCCGATGTCGCGCACATAAAAGCCCATGTGGCTGAACACCAGGCTGTTGCGCTGACCCAGAGGGTTGGACATGGAAGACCCCTTGAATGAAAACGTGATGGATTTTAGGGATGGAAAAACGTCATTTATCTAGTGGTTTATCCTATTATGAGAAATTCATGAATTATTCAGAATCCGCCCAGACCCCTGGGTCTCGACCCCAATAACCTCTGGAGACAAACCATGAACCGCACCACCCGCCGTGTGGGCCTGGCCGCTTTGGCCCTGGCTTTGCTGAGTGCCTTGCCCGCCGTGGCACAGGACTACCCGAACAAACCCGTCAAGATCATCGCGCCCTTCCCGGCGGGCACCGGGCCGGACGCCAACACCCGCGAGATCGCGGCCGAGCTGACCAAGGCGCTGGGCCAGTCGGTGGTGGTGGAAAACCGCCCCGGTGCCTCCACCATGATCGGCATGGAAGCGGGCGCCAAGGCCGTGCCCGATGGCTACACCCTGGTGATGGGTTCGACCACTTCGATGTCGGTGGTGCCCTACACCTATGGCGCCAAGGTGCCCTACAAGGTCGAGCGCGACTACGTGCCCATCAGCATCGTGGGGCTGCTCAACACCGCCCTGACCGCCCACCCCAGCCTGCCCGAAAAGAGCGCCAAGGAGCTGATCGAGCGCTTGAAAAAGCAACCCAATTCGGTCACCGCCGCCACCTCCGGCGTCGGCAGCTACTCGCATCTGGCCGGTGAATGGTTCGCCTCCAGCGCGGGTGTGAAGATCGACTTTGTGCCCTACAACACCACCAGCCCCTATGCCGACCTGGTGGCTGGGCAGGTGAACGTCATCTTTGACGCGCTGCCTGCGGCCATCGGCAATGTGCGCGCCGGCAAACTCAAGATCCTGGCGCTCACGGGCCGGGCGCGCCACCCCAACTTCCCCGACGTGCCCACTTTTGCCGAGGCCGGTTTGCCCGACTACAGCCCCACCGCCTGGATTGGCCTGTTTGCCCCTGCGGGCACGCCCGCGCCCATCGTGGCCAAGCTGGGTGAGGCCATGCAAAAAGCCGCCGCACAAAACCCTGAGCTGATCGCCCGCTGGCGTGCCTTTGGGGGCGACCTCAAGGCCCAGACGCCGGCCGAGTTCGCGGCTTTCCTCAAGCAAGACGACGCCCTGTGGGGCCCGGCCATCCGCAAGGCTGGCGTGAAGCTGGACTGAGCATGGTCAGCGATGCATTCGTGCTGGCGCTCGAAGAGCGCCGCCGCCAGGCCTTGCTGGCGGGCGACCTGCCCGCCCTGCAAGGCCTGCTGGCCGACGAACTGGTGTATGTGCACTCCACCGGGGGTTGCGACCGCAAGGCCACTTACCTGGCCAAGCTCTCGGGCGGCAGCCTGAAGTACCTGTCGGTGAACTTCCATGACTTGCAAGTGCAGCATCTGCAGCAGGCGGCCGTGGTCACGGGCCGCATGGCGGCGCAGATCACCAAAGATGGCGAACCCAAAACCGTGGCCAGTCTGTTCATGACCGTGTGGGGCTGTGGCAGTGAGGGCGCATGGCGTTTGCATGCCCACCAAGGCACGCCGCTGCCATCGGTTTGATATTTCTATCGCCAGACACCACATGCAATCGCGTCTTCCCTTGCCCGATGTGACCCGGCTCGACAGCGCACAACGCGCGGTCTACGACGCCATCTTGTCGACCCGAGGCAATCTGAGTGGCCCATTTCTGGCCTGGATGCACAGCCCTGACCTGGCCTCGCCCGCAGAAAAACTGGGCGCCTTTTGTCGCTACAACACCGTGTTCGCACTGGTCGAATCCGAGCTGCTCATCCTGTGTGTGGCCGCGCGCTACCAGTGCCTAGGCGAGCAGCAGATCCACGAACCCATTGCGATGAAAGCGGGCTTGCCTGCGCAAGTGGTGGCGCAATTGCGTGTGGGTGAACCGCCTGCCCTGATCGATGCGCGCCAGCGGCTTTTGCACCGCGTCGCCACCGAACTGCTGGACACCCACCGCATCGGCGAGGCGCTCTACCGCGAGGGCATGGCCGCCTTTGGCGAGCAGGGCATGGTCGAGTTGGTGGGCATTTTGGGTTACTACACGCTGGTAGCCATGACCCTCAACGCTTTTGAAATGCGCATGCCATGATCGACAAGGTTGCGCGCAGCGTCGCCGAGGCCATCGGCCCGGTGGCCGACGGCGCTACGGTGCTTATTGGCGGTTTTGGCACCGCTGGCATTCCCAATGAACTCATCGAGGGCTTGCTGGCGCAAGGCGCCACAGACCTCACCGTGGTCAACAACAATGCGGGCAATGGCGACAGCGGTCTGGCCGCCTTGCTGCAATCGGGGCGTGTGCGCAAGATCATCTGCAGTTTTCCGCGCCAGACCGATTCGCATGTGTTCGATGCGCTCTACCGCGCCGGCCAGGTGGAGCTTGAACTGGTGCCCCAGGGCAATCTGGCCGAACGCTTGCGCGCCGCCGGTGCGGGGGTGGGTGCGTTCTTTACCCCCACCGGTTATGGCACCGAACTGGCACGCGGCAAGGAAACCCGCGAGATCAACGGCCGGCAGTACGTGCTCGAATACCCGATCCATGGCGATTTGGCGCTGATCAAAGCCGAGTGCGGTGACCGTTGGGGCAACCTGACGTACCGCATGGCGGCACGCAACTTCGGCCCGGTCATGGCCACAGCGGCGCGGCGCACCGTGGCATCGGTGCACGAGGTGGTGCCGTTGGGATCGCTCGACCCCGAAAGTGTGGTGACACCGGGCATCCATGTCAGCGCCATCGTGCAGATCGAACGTGTGGCCACCGAAGGTGGCGGATTCAGGAAGGCGACATGATGGATGCCAAGTACACACGCCGCAGCAAAGACGCCCTGGCGCGCCGGGTGGCGCAAGACATCCACGATGGTGCTTACGTCAACCTGGGCATCGGCATGCCCACCCTGGTGGCCAACCACATCCCGGCGGGGCGAGAAGTTATTTTGCAAAGCGAAAATGGGATCCTGGGCATGGGGCCTGCGCCTGCGGCGGGACAGGAGGACTTCGACCTCATCAACGCGGGCAAGCAGCCGGTGACACTGCTGCCCGGTGGTGCGTTCTTTCACCACGCCGACAGTTTCGCCATGATGCGTGGCGGCCACCTGGACATTTGCGTGCTCGGGGCATTTCAGGTCTCGGCCACCGGCGACTTGGCCAACTGGAGCACTGGCGAAGTGGGTGCCATCCCAGCCGTGGGCGGTGCCATGGACCTGGCCGTGGGCGCCAAACAGACCTGGGTGATGATGGACCTGCTCACCAAAAACGGCGGGAGCAAGGTGGTGCGCGAATGCACCTACCCGCTGACGGGCATCGGCTGCGTCAAGCGCATCTACACCGACCTGGCCACGTTCGAATGCACAGGCCAAGGCCTGCGCATTGTTGATTTGGTGGATGGCCTGTCGCGCGGAGAACTGGAGCGCCTGCTGGGTTTGCCTATGCTGGAGGGCTGAATTTCAGGAGACAACATGTATTACGAACCCGGCGTGACCCCGCACGGCCTGCCCCATGACCCGTTCAAGTCCTGCGTGGTGCCGCGCCCGATTGGCTGGATCTCGACGGTGGATCGCGAGGGTCGTCACAATCTGGCGCCCTACAGCCAGTTCCAGAACGTGACCTTCAACCCGCCGATCGTCATGTTCTCGGCCAACCAGAACACGGGCGGGGACCGCAAGGACTCGGTGCGCAATGCCGAAGAGACGGGTGAGTTTGTCTGGAACATGGCGACCTACGCCTTGCGCGATGCGGTCAACAAGAGTGCTGAAGAACTCCCGCATGGTGTGGACGAGTTCGAGCATGCGGGCCTGGTCAAGCTGCCCTCGCGCAAAGTCCGGCCCATGCGGGTGGCGGGCTCGCCCATCCAGTTCGAGTGCGTGTACCTCAACACCCTGCGCTTTCCGGGCGTGCCGCCCATGGGTTCGGCCGATGTGGTGTTTGGCCGTGTGGTGGCCATCCACATCGACGACGAGGTGATTGACGACAAAGGCATGCTCGACATCCTCAAGATCCAGCCACTGGCACGCATGGGCTATTACGACTACACCTTTGTGGACAACAAGTTCGAGATGGTGATTGGTGGCAACAACACGGCCTTGCTGGCGGGGCTGGAAGGCTCGCCGGACAAGGCTCGCGATGCCCTTGTGCGCTGATCTGCTCTGAGGCCTGTAAAGGCACAATCCATACACCTGAGGAGACAAACCATGAAAACAAAATTGCTGGCCGCACTGCTGTGTGGTGTGGGTTTGCTGGCGCAAGCCGCCTTTCCCGAAAAACCGATCACCGTGATCGTGCCTTACCCGCCCGGTGGCGCCACCGACATTCTGGCGCGCAAGCTGGCTGGACCATTGGGTCAGAGACTGGGGCAACCGGTCATTGTTGAAAACAAGGCCGGGGCCGGCACCGCCATTGGCGCGGCGCAGGTGGCCAAGTCGGCGCCCGACGGCTACACCCTGCTGATCTCGTCAAACACCACCTTCACGGTCAACGCAGCGCTCAAGAACAGCTTGCCCTACGACCCGCAAAAGGACTTCGAGTCCGTGGGCATCATTGGCAGCTCGCCGCTGGTCTTGCTGGCCAATCCCAAAGTGCCCGCCAACAACGTCAAGGAACTGCTGGCGCTGGCCCAGCGCGACCCCAAGGGCCTGAACTTCGGCTCCTTTGGTGTGGGCACCACGGCGCACCTGGCCGGAGAGATGTTCAAGGTCATGACCGGCGCCAACATGGTGCATGTGGCCTACCGGGGCAGTGCGCCTGCCATGACCGACCTGATCGGTGGGCAGATTCCTTTGAGCTTTGACACCAGCGTGGCCGCCATGCCTCAAATGGCCAGTGGCAAGGTCAAAGCGATTGCTGTGACCACGCGCCAGCGCTCTGCGCAGATGCCGCAGGTGCCCAGCGTGGCCGAGGCCGGATTCCCTGATTACGAAATGGTCCCCTGGATTGGCTATGTGGGGCGCCGTGGGATGCCTGCCGAAGTCAGCGCGCGTCTGACCAAAGCCATCCAGGACAGCCTGAGCGATCCGGTGGTCAAAGCCGAGCTGCAAAAAGCGGGTCTGGACGTGCGGTTCGAGCCGGGCAGTGCTTACGACAAGCGGGTGGCCCAGGAGCTGCCTTTGCTGCGGGCCTATGTGCACCGTGCCAACATCCCGGTGGAGTGATCGACATGTCTTTGGTGGAACTGAGTGCCGTTGAGCTGCGCCGTCGCATCGGCGCCAAACAACTCTCGCCGGTTGAATTGATGCAGGCCTGCATTGACCAGATCGAAAAATACAACCCGGCCGTCAACGCGGTCTGTGCAACCGACTACGAGCGCGCCCTCGCCGGCGCACGCGAGGCCGAGGCCCAGGTCATGCGCGGCGACGCCTTGCCCGCACTGCACGGCCTGCCCCTGGGCGTCAAAGACCTGCAGGCCACGGCCGGCCTGCTGTCCACCAGCGGCAATGTGCGCCTGCGCGGCCATGTGCCGGAGAAGGACGTGTCGTATGTGGCGCGCCTGCGCCAGGCCGGCGCCATCGTGACGGCCAAGACCAACACGCCCGACATGGGCGCGGGCGCCAATACGCGCAACCCGGTCTGGGGCGCCACGGGAAACCCCTTCAACCCATCGCTCAATGCGGGCGGGTCATCGGGTGGTTCAGCCACCGCGCTGGCTTGCGACATGTTCCCTTTGTGCACGGGTTCAGACACGGGTGGTTCGCTGCGCATTCCGGCGGCACTCAATGGCGTGGTGGGTTTGCGGCCTTCGCCGGGCTTGGTGGCCAACGACATGCGCCCTCTGGGTTGGTCGGCAATTTCGGTGCTCGGTCCCATGGGGCGCGATGTTCAAGATACCGCTTTCATGATGCAGTCCAGCGTGGGCCCGCACCCGATGGACCCGCTGAGCCTGGGCGTGCAGCACGAAGCTTTCTGGCCAGTGCGCCCTGCCCATCTGCGCCAGCTGCGCGTGGCGTACACCGAAGATTTTGGTGCCTGTGCGGTTGACCCGATGATCCGCCGCGCATTTCGCCAGCGGGTGCAGGCCCTGTCGCGCGAGGTGGCGGTCTGCGAGCCGCTGCAGTGGGACCTGAGCGATGGCCACCGCTGCTTTGATGTGATCCGCGCCGAAAGTTTCTTTGCTGCTTTTGAAGAGGTCTACCGCACCCAGCCTGAAACGCTGGGGCCGAATGTGCGTGCCAACGTCGAGATGGCCGCCAGCATCCGGCTGGCCGACCGTGCCTGGGCGCACCTGGTGCAAACGCGCATCAACCGGCAGTTTCAGGCCGCATTTGAAAACTACGACCTGATCCTGGCGCCGGTCACGCCGCTCTCGCCATTCCCATGGACCGAGCTGTACGCCGAAGTGGTCGATGGCCAAAAGCAGCGCAACTACTACGAGTGGCTGAGCCTGACTTACATGGTGACGCTGGCCACCAACCCTGCGCTGTCGCTGCCCTGCGGCAAGGACGAGGCGGGCATGCCCTTTGGCTTGCAGATGATCGGGCCGCTGCACCAGGACGCCCGCCTGCTGGGCATGGCTTGTGCGCTGGAGCAGTGGGGCCAAGGGCAAACGTTGTGGGAGCGCCCACGCCCCGACATGAGCGCGCTGGCCACACCGCGCCCCGACCTCAAGAGCATCGTGACGCACCCGCCGCTGCTGTCGGGTGGCGCAGCGGTGGACACGCGCACAGCGGTCTGAGTTGCGGATTCAGTGCAGGGATGACAGGAACTGGCGCAGTTCCTGCGTCTGAGGTTGACCGAACAAGGCCTCGGGCGTGCCCTGCTCGTGCACCTTGCCCTGGTGCATGAAGATCACCCGGTCACTGACCTTGCGTGCGAAATTCATTTCATGGGTGACCATCAGCAAGGTCATGCCTTCGCGCGCCAATGACTCCACCACGCCCAACACTTCACCCACCAGTTCCGGGTCCAGCGCCGAGGTGATTTCGTCGCACAGCAGGATGCCCGGCGACATGGCCAATGCACGGGCAATCGCCACGCGCTGCTGCTGTCCGCCCGAGAGCTGGTCGGGGAACGCATCGAACTTTTCTGCCAGGCCGACACGCGCCAGCAACTGCTGCGCCGTGTCGCGCAACTGGGCTTCGGGCAGTTTCTTGACCAGACCCGGTGCCAGCATGATGTTTTTACCCACGCTCAGGTGCGGGAACAAATTGAAGGACTGGAAAATCATGCCGACCTGCTGGCGCAGTGCGCGCATGGCTTGCGGATCGTCGTAAACCAGGGGCTGGCCTTGCACAGTGAGGTGGCCGTGCTGGAAAGTCTCCAGCCCGTTGATGCAGCGCAGCAATGTGCTCTTGCCTGAGCCGCTTTTGCCGATGATGGCGATGACTTCTCCGGCCTGGACTTGGAGGTCGATGCCTTTGAGCACCTCGTTGGCCCCATAGGATTTGCGCAGGCCCTGGATGTCGACGGCGAGGGTGGAGTCAGGAGCGTTGGACATGGAGCTTGCTTTCAAGGGAGCGGGCGTAAAGGCTGATGGGGTAGCAGATGGCGAAGTACAGCAAACCCACGCAGCTGTACACCACGAAAGGCTTGAAGGTGGCGTTGGTGATCATGGTGCCGGCCTTGGTCAATTCGACAAAGCCGATCACTGAGGCCAGGGCAGTGCCTTTGACCACTTGCACCAAAAAACCAACGGTGGGGGCGACGGCAATGCGCGCAGCCTGCGGAAAGACGACGTAGCGAAGTTGCTCGCCGAAGTTGAGCGCCAGGCTTTGAGCCGCTTCCCACTGGCCTTTGGGGATGGCTTTGACGCAGCCGTGCCAGATTTCGGTGAGGAAAGCGCTGCTGTACAGCGTGAGCGCCACGGCGGCAGCCGTCCAGGCCGAGGTTTCCAGGCCGAGCATGGCCATACCGAAATACGCTAGAAACAGTTGCATCAGCAAAGGCGTGCCTTGGAACAGCTGCACGTAAGCCCCTACGGCTTTTTGCAGACCGCGCGAAGGCGTGGTGCGTGCCACCAGCAAAGCCAAACCCACCAGACCACCGCCGATGAAGGCGATCAGCGAAAGGACCACGGTCCAGCGCGCCGCCAGCAACAGGTTGCGCAGGATGTCCCACAGTGAAAAATCAACCATGGCGACCTCCGAACAGGAAACGCGAACCGAACCAGTTGAGCGTGGCGCGCACGGCCATGGCCAGCAGCAGGTAGAGCACGGTGGCAATGATGAAGGCTTCAAAAGCCCTGAAATTGCGGCTCTGGATCAGGTTGGCCGCATAACTCAGCTCTTCGGTCGAGATCTGACCGCACACCGCAGAACCGAGCATGACGATGATGATCTGACTGACCAGGGCTGGCCACACGCGTTGCAGCGCCGGTGGCAGCACCACCCGCGTGAAGGTTTGCATGCGGGTGAGTGCCAGGCTCATGGCGGCTTCGATCTGACCACGTGGTGTGGACTGGATGCCTGCACGCACGATCTCTGCGCAATAAGCGCCAAGGTTGATCACCATGGCCAGCACCGACGCCCATTCGGGCGACAGACGCACGCCGGCCACCGGCAGGCCGAAAAATATGAAAAAGAGCTGGACGATGAAAGGCGTGTTGCGGATCAGCTCGACATAGGCGCTGACCACAGGGCGCGCCCAGGCCGGGCCCTGGGTGCGCGACCAGGCACACACGACGCCCAGCGTGACACCCAGCAGGGCCGAGACGGCGGTTAATCCCAAAGTCCAGGCCATGCCCTTGATCAGCAGCGGCCACTCGGTGAGGACTGCTGCAAAGTCCAGCTCGATGTTCATGTGCGGTCCTTATTCGGGCAGCTGGCCGGCGTTTCGGCCGAGCCACTTCTGAGCCATCTTGTCGATGTCACCCGCTTTCTTGGCCTCCGCAATGATGGCGTTCACACGCGTGCGCAGAGCATCCTCACCCTTGGCCACGCCGATGAAGTTGGGGCTGTCCTTGAGCAGCAGTTTGTATTCGGCGTTGAGCTGCGGGTTCTTTTGCATCATGTTGCCCGCTACCGATGCGCCTGTGGCAAGCAGCTGGGTCTGACCGGAAACAAAAGCTGAAATCGTGGCGTTGTTGTCTTCAAAACGCTTGATGTCGGTGCCCGACGGAGCCACTTTGCTCAGCTCCTGGTCTTCGATGGCGCCGCGTGTCACGGCAATGCTCTTGCCCTTGAGGTCATCCATGCTCTTGATGGTCAAGGACTTGGGCGCGTACACGGCCTGGAAGAAGGGCGAATAGGCCGAGGTGAAGTCGATGACTTTTTCACGCTCCGGGTTTTTGCCCAGTGTGGAGATCACCAGGTCGGCCTTTTTGGTTTGCAGGTAGGCGATGCGGTTGGCGCTGGTGACGACCACCAGCTCTACTTTCGCGCCCATCTTGGCACCAATGTAGTTGGCCATGTCGATGTCCAGACCTTGCGGCTGCAGATCAATGCCCACAAAACCGTAAGGTGGAAAATCGGTGGGAATCGCGATCTTGATCTGCTTGGACTTCTGGATGTTGTCCATCGCCGACTGTGCGTTGACCAAGCCGGTGGCAGACAGGGCCAGTGTGGCCAGCGATGCAGAGATGAGCAGACGTTTGGTGAGTTTCATAGCAAGGCTCCTAGGTAAGTGGATGGGGAAGTGGCTCTGCGCGCTTGGCGCGAAGTGGTGGTGTTTGAAGTGCTCTGCAGCGGCGTGAGGGCCTCACGCAGTTCCGCCAGAGGGTCGCTGGGCGAAGCCTCCAGGCGCAAGGCCGATTGCACCTGCCCGATGTGCTCGGTCATCAGTTTTTCGGCCAGCGCTTTGTTGCCGACTTCGAGCGCTTTGACGATATCGATATGGTCCTGGCAGGATTTGACAGCGTCGTGTGTGGATTGGTAGAGCATGGCAATCAGCGTGGTGCGAGCTGTAAAGTCGCGCAATGTATCGGCGAGCAACTGATTGCCCAGACACTCGGCCAGACAGACATGAAAGTCGCCCAGCAGGTAGCTGCGTCGGCCGATGTCACTGTCCTTGAGTGCGGCCTTCTCCTGGGCAATGTGTTGCTTGAGGCGCTTGAGGGTGGTTTTATCCATGGGATGCGCCAAGCGGATCAGTCCTGTCTCGATCACCCGCCGCGCCTCGAAGGCTTCCCGGGCTTCGGTGGCAGACGGTTGCACCACATACCAGCCCCTGCGTGAACTGACCTGGACGATGCCGCGTGCGGTCAATTGCATCAAGGCTTCTCGCACGAGGGTGCGGCTGCAGTCAAAGAGCATGGACAGAGCTTGCTCGCCTAGCCGTGTGCCGGGCATGAGCTTTTGCGCCAGGATGGCTTCAACGATGCGGTGGGCGATGTCACTGGAGGTCACAAAACAATCCTTTGCACAGGTGTAGCGATAACCATGCCAGCACGTACAAGTCTGGTATACAAGTTTTGTGCATCATAAATGTGCACTCTTTGAACTGTGGCTAGCGATAAACCCTGAGACAGGGACGTCTGGCACTGAAAAGGTGCAGTGATCAGCCATGCATCCGGGATGGGGTAGACCAAGGCAAAATGCTTGCATGACCCGTTCCGTTCTTGTTTTGGGCGCCGGCATGGTCGGCACTTCCACCGCATTGCACTTGCAGCAGCGCGGCTTTGACGTGGCGCTGGTGGACCGACGTGCACCGGGGCAGGAAACCTCTTTCGGCAACGCAGGCATCATTCAGCGCGAGGCGGTCGAGCCGTATGCTTTTCCGCGTGAAGCGGGTTTTGTGTTGAACGCCGCGCTCGGGCGCGGTGCCGAGGTGAACTGGCACGCACGCGGCCTTTGGCAGATGGGCGGGGCCTTGCTGCGCTACTTCAAAAATTCGCATCCCGAAGGGCATGCGCGTGCAACCCAGGCCTACAGCCGCCTGATCGCCCATGCCACCCATGAGCACGCAGCCTTGATCGAACCCGCTGGTGCACAAGAGCTGATCGCACGCGAGGGCTTTCGCTTCGCCTTTCGCACGGCGCAAGCGCTCGAGGCAGCGGTGCAGCGTGCCCAGCACCTGGAATCGGAATTTGGCGTTCGCCACCACGCCGAAGACGGCGCGGCCCTGGCGCGTGCCGAACCTGCGCTGCGCAAGCCATTGGCGGGCGCTCTGCACTGGCTGGACCCGTGGTCGGTGAATGATCCCGGGGAACTGGTCAGGCGTTACGCCAATTTGTTCGTGGCGCGTGGTGGCCGTGTGCTCACAGGCGACGCGCTCACGCTGCAAGCCAGCGGCGCAGGCTGGTCGGTGCTCACCCAGCAGGGGCGTGTCGAAGCCAGGCAGGTCGTGCTGGCGCTGGGGCCTTGGGCGGGCGACTTCATGGGGGCGCTGGGTTACCGCCTGCCTTTGTTCATCAAGCGTGGCTACCACCAGCATTACCGGTCTCCGGTCAGCTTGCGCCAGCCCTTGCTCGATGCCGAGCGTGGTTATGTGCTGGCGCCCATGCAGCGTGGCTTGCGCCTGACCACGGGCGCGGAGTTTGCGCCCATCGACGCACAGCCGACACCGCTGCAGCTGAACAAGGCCGAAGCGCTGGCACGGGGTCTGCTGGACCTGGGGGACGCGCTGCCCGAGCCCCCTTGGCTGGGTGCACGCCCGTGCACCGCCGACATGCTGCCGGTCATGGGCCCGGCGCCGCGCCACAAGGGCTTGTGGTTCAACTTCGGGCATGCCCACCAGGGTTTCACACTTGGGCCGGTGGCCGGGCGTTTGCTGGCCGAGATGATCGAAGGTCAACACACCTGGATCGACCCGATGCCGTACTTGCCCGCCCGTTTTGATTGAAAGACCTCAGCCATGACACTGACCCAGAGCCTGCTCACCTTCACCGTGGCTGCTGCCTTGCTGGCGGCCACGCCCGGTGTGGACACCGCGCTGGTACTGCGTGCGCTGGTCACCCACGGTGCGCGCCGTGCGGTGCAGGCTGCGCTGGGCATTGCTGCAGGCTGTCTGGTCTGGGGCGCGGTGGTGGCCCTGGGCCTGGGGGCCTTGCTCACTGCATCGACACTGGCTTTCAACGTCGTCAAAGTGGTGGGCGCAGCCTACCTGATCTGGCAAGGCATTCGCCTGCTGCGCCGCCCGGCGGCGTCAGCGCAGTCGCAAGCATCCACGCAACCGTTTACACCACCGGCAGCTGCAGGCTCGGCCTTCTTGCAGGGTTTTCTCACCAATGTGCTCAACCCCAAAGTGGGCGTGTTCTACGTCACGCTGTTGCCGCAGTTTGTGGTGGCCGATGTGCCAGCGGGTCCGTACATCTTTGCGCTGGCCAGTATCCATGTGGGTTTGTCGGTGCTGTGGTTTTTTCTGCTGATCGGGGCCGCGCGGCATCTGCAGCGCTGGCTGAGCCGCCCGCGCGTACAGACCATCATGGACCGCATCACCGGCCTGGTGTTCGTGGCGTTTGGCCTGAAGCTGGTGGCGGCGCAGCCGCACTGAGCGGCTCAGGCGCTGCGAATCGCAATGCCCCGAAGCTGCTGAACGCCACCGTCCTCCTGTGGGCGGGCGTGCCGTACCGGATCCAGTCTGTGCTGCAACCACGCCTGGCGGGTGCGTGCGGCATGCACATTGCGTTCTTTCACATGACCAAATCCGCGCATGGACTGCGGCAGGGCCAGCAGCTCGCCCACCAGCGCTGCGTTGTCTGCCGTGGCCAGCGGCAGCACCTGACTCAGCAGCGCCGTGTAGTCCGCAATCAGCTGGCGTTCCATGCGGCGCTCGTGGGTGTGGCCAAACGGGTCCAGCCATGAGCCGCGCAGGTGTTTGCCCCATGCCAGCACGCGCAATGCTGGGCGCATCCACGCGCCCAGCGTGATCTTGCGTGGTGTCTGACCGGCGCGGGTGTGTACGAAGGCCGGGGGGGCCATGTGGAAGGCCAAGGTGTAATCCCCCTCGAACTGCGCATCGAGCTGGGTCTGGAATTCCGGACCGCTGAACAGGCGAGCCACCTCGTATTCATCCTTGTAGCCCATGAGTTTGTGCAAGCTGCGTGCCGCCGTGAGGGCCAGCGCCTCGCCTGCGGTCCCCAGCGGGGTCAGTTGCGATTGCACTTGTTGTACAGCGTTGCGGTAGCGATCGGCCCAGGCGGCGTTTTGCCAGGCCTGCAGGTGCTGCGCGGCATGGGCGACAAAAGCATCCATCGTTTCAGGTGCAGTGTCGGCCCGGGTGTCGATCAGCGTTTGCAGGGCTTCGGGCGTGCTGGCCGCCAATCGGCCAATGGCCAGGGCCAGCAGGTTGTCTTCGACAGCCACTTTGTTCAGGCGAACCGCCTGCTCCAGTGCCGACCAGCCCACAGGCACCAGACCGCGCTGCCAAGCCATGCCGAGCGCAACGATGTTGGACGCCAGCGTGTGGCCCATCACCGCTTCGGCCAGGGCTTGTGCGTCGAAAGTGTCCACCCGGTCTTCGCCTGCGGCAAAGCGCAGCTTGTCAAGCAACAGTTCGGTATGAAGTTCGGTGTCGGGGTGGCGCACGGCGTCGGCCACCGGGGTTTCGTGGGTGTTGACCAGGATGCGGGTGCGGCCGTGGCGGATGGTCTGCAGCGCTTCGGGCGAGGCGGCCACGACCGCATCGCAGGCCAGCACGGCATCGGCCTGCTGGGTGTCGATGCGCACCTGGTGCAGCAGGGCAGAACTGGGCGCGATACGCACAAAGCTGAGCACTGAGCCGCCCTTTTGTGCAAAGCCCATGAAGTCGAGCACGCTGGCCTGCTGGCCTTCGAGGTGCGCGGCCATGGCCACCACCGCGCCCACCGTGACCACACCGGTGCCGCCCACGCCGGTGACCAGCAGGTCCCAGGGGGCGTCTTCGCCGCGCGGGTGTGGATCCGGCAATTGAATAGCCTGCTGCATCAGGCGTGCGCGCAGCTCGGGGGTCACACCCGCCTTGCGCTTGAGACGGCCACCGGTCACGCTGACAAAGCTGGGGCAAAAACCCTGCGCACAGCTGTAGTCCTTGTTGCAGTGCGTTTGGTCAATGCGCCGCTTGCGGCCCCAGCGGGTCTCGTGCGGCAGCACGGCCACGCAGTTGCTTTGCACACCGCAGTCGCCGCAGCCTTCGCACACGCCTTCATGGATCATCAGGCGGCTTGCCGGGTCGGCCAGCTCGCCTTTCTTGCGGCGGCGGCGTTTTTCTGCAGCGCAGGTCTGTTCGTAAATCAGCACCGTGACACCGGGCACCTCGCGCAGGCGGCGCTGCACCGCATCGAGTTCCTCGCGCGAGTGGAAGCTGGCCATGGCCGGAAAGCGCTGGCGCAGCGTGTCGAACTGGCCGATGTTGTCGCTCACGATGGCCAGCGCCTTCACGCCCTCGCTCTCCACCTGGCGCGCGATCGCATCCACGCTGATCACGCCGTCCACCGGCTGCCCACCGGTCATGGCCACCGCGTCGTTGAACAGGATCTTGTAGGTGATGTTGGCCTTGGCCGCGACGGCCTGGCGGATGGCCAGGTAGCCCGAGTGGTAGTAGGTGCCATCGCCCAGGTTCTGGAACACATGCGGCGTACGGGTGAAGCGCGCGTGCGAAACCCAGTCCACGCCTTCGCCGCCCATCTGGATCAGACCAGCGGTGTCGCGCTCCATCCAGTTGGCCATGAAGTGGCAGCCGATGCCGGCCCGTGCTGTGGAGCCTTCGGGCACTTTGGTGGAGGTGTTGTGGGGGCAGCCCGCGCAGAAATAAGGCAAGCGCTTGGTGCTGTCAGCCGCATTGCTCAGCAGCTCGGGGGGCATGAAGTCACGCACCTTGGGCATGGGAATCGTCAGGTGCTGGCCCGCATGCAGTTTCAGCCACTGCGCTACCGGCAAGATGAGCCGCGAAGGGCGCAACTCGCCCAGCATCGACACCAGGTGTGCGCCTTCGGCATCGCGTTTGCCCAAGATCCGGGGGCGGTTTTCGACCGGAGCGTTGTAGAACAGGTCGCGCAGCTGCTGCTCGACGATGGGGGCCTTTTCTTCGATGACCAGGATCTCCTGCAGGCCTTGCGAGAAGGCCTGCAGGCCGGTGACCTCGACCGGAAAGGTCAGCCCCAGCTTGATCAGGCGCACACCGGCGCGGGCGAGGTCCTCGTGGCTCAGACCGAGGCGTCGGAACACTTCCATCAGGTCGTGGTGTGCCTTGCCTGCGGTGACGATGCCGATGCGTGCCTGCGGGTGGTCGATCATGGTGCGGTCGATGCGGTTGATGCGTGCGAAGGCGGCCACGGCCTCGAGCTTGTCGTGCAGGCGCGATTCGATGCGCAGCGAAGGCAGATCGGGCCAGCGGTAATGCAGACCGTCGGGCGGCGGTTGGTGGCCGGTCAGAACCTGAACCTCATCGGGCGCTTTCCATTGGTTCGCCTGCGCGGTGATCGCATCCAAGTCCACCGTGGCGCTGCTCTCCACAACTTCGGACAGCGCGGTCATGCCCACCCAGGCGCCGCTGTAGCGCGACAGCGCGTAGCCGTACAGGCCAAAGCTCACCAACTCGGTCACATCGGCCGGGGCCACGATGGGCATGTGCCAGGACTGGAACACCTGATCGCTCTGGTGTGGCATCGATGAGGACACGCAGCCGTGGTCGTCACCTGCCACTACTAGCACGCCACCGTGCGGTGACGAGCCGTAGGCGTTGCCATGCTTGAGCGCATCGCCCGCGCGGTCCACGCCGGGTCCTTTGCCGTACCAAAGGCCAAAGACGCCATCCACCGTGCGCTCGGGGTCGGACTCGACACGCTGTGTGCCCAGCACCTGCGTGGCTCCCAGCTCCTCATTGATGGCGGGCACGAATTCGATGCCCGCCTCTTGCAGCCGATCACCCTGCTTCCAGATCACCTGGTCCACCATGCCCAGAGGTGAGCCGCGGTAGCCACTGATGAAGCCGCGTGTGTTCCAGCCGCGCTGTGCATCGTGCGCGCGTTGCATGAGCATCAGGCGCACCAGTGCCTGCGTGCCCGACAGAAAGATCGCGCCCTGTGGTGCCCACAGGTTGTCCTGCAGGGCGTAGTCGCGCAGGGCGGGGGTGCTGGTGCTCATGGCTGTCTCCTCAAATCAGGAGGAAGCTTAGTCACCTGTTGCGCGAAAAATATTCCTGATCAACGCCTTGCGGGAAGATTTGGAGTAAATAATTCTCAGAATAAAAGGAATTTGCGCATGAATGATCTTTACAGCCGAAAAATCCTCGAAGCCCTGCAGGAGGATTCCCGCCTGACGGTGCAGCAACTGTCCGAGCGCGTGGGCCTGTCCACCACGCCCTGCTGGAAGCGCGTCAAGGACCTGGAAGCACGCGGCATCATTACCGGTTACACGGTGCGTGTGGACCGCAAGCAGGTGGGCCTGAACCTGATGGTCATGGCCGAAATCAATCTGGCCCAGCACACCGACAAAACGGTGGCGGCTTTCGAGGCCGCTGTGGCGGCCACGCCGCAGATCGTGCGCTGCTACTCCACTACCGGCCAGGCCGACTACGTGCTGACCATCATGGCCACCGACATCGAGCAATACGAGCAGCTGCTGATCCGGCAGCTGTTCAAATTGCCCGGGGTGTCGCATGTGCGCTCCAGCATCGTGCTGCGCGAGATCAAGGCCGACGGGCGCTTGCCGGTGTGAGAAAACCGAGCGCGATGTTGCTCATCTCACTTTGCGCAGCCATTGCCGGGGCGCAACCGCTGTTCGCTCATTGAACCAGCGGGAAAAAGAGCTTGCAGCGTTGAACCCCAGCAGCTGGGAAATTTCCGTTATTTTGAGCTCCCCCGCAGTCAAATATTGTTGAGCCATTTCCAGTCGCATGGCGTCCAGAAGTGTGGTGAAGTCCAGCCCTTCCGCACCAAGGTGACGATGCAAGGTGCGACGGTGGATGCCCAGGTTGCACGCCACGGATTCACTGGTGCACTGGCCACTGGGCAGCAGTTGCAAGACGGCATGTCGAACCCGGTTGACACTGGTTTTACCGCCCGAAGAGGTCCATGCAGGAATGGCCGATTGGGTATAGGAGCGAAAGCCTTGGTCTGCACCAGGAACGGCTTGGTCCAGATCGCTGGAACGAAGCACCACCGCGTTGTTCTGCGAGGCAAATCGGACCGGGCAGCCAAAGAACTGGCGATGCATTCGGGTGTTGTGGCCAGCGGCATGGACAAATTGAACTTCCAGTGGGCGCCAGCCCGGACCCAGCAAGGCCGACAGTATCTGGTGCAGCAGGCCCACCGCTGCTTCCACAGATTGACGGATGATGTCTTCACCGTCGGGCAAGACATTGAGCGTGACGACGGCAAAGCCATGTTGTTCCTGCAATTGCATCACCACGCAGGTGCTGTGCAATTTCATGCCCGTGGCGATGCGTTGCAAGCCATGCCGCACATCCGGTTCATCCCGTGCGAGCAAGCCCAATGCGCCAAGGTGCGACAGCCCCCGTTTGCCAGCAAGCATCAGGCCGAATTCTGGTGTGTGGGTGGCCAGTGCAGTGAGTTCCAGCAGGCGATAGACCTTGAAAGCAGGCAGGCGGTGGTCGGGTGTTGCCAGGCTGCGCAAATTCAAACCCACTTGGCGGACCAGGTCGGCTGGATTCAATCCCAGTTTGCGCACCAATTCGGCGTAGCCCGAAATGGAGGCACTGCGAACGGTCAGGCTAGATTGACTTGGCACAGTATGAAAAAAATATGGCACATATTGCGAAGATCATACTGTCGTGGCCCCACATAATTTTTGTACCCGCAGGACTTGTTCGCGACGAACAACCTTGGGGGTCAAGAATTGAACGGAGACACTCATGCAAGTCTGGAAAAAAATATCCCTGGCCTTCGGCATTGCCATGGCAAGTGCCATGCCTTTCATCGCCAGTTCGGCCGAATACCCCTCGGGTCCTGTACGCATCGTGCACGGGTATCCAGGGGGGCTGATCGATGTAGCTTCTCGCGTGCTGGCCGATGCACTGACGGCCACATGGAAGCAAGCGGTCATCGTTGACGCCAAGCCCGGTGGAAATGAAATGATTGCGGGCGATTTTGTTGCGAAGGCCGCAGGGGACGGACAGACGCTTTATGTAGGGACCGAAACCACCTTTGCCAACAACCCGAACCTGTACGCCAGAATGCCTTTTGATCCGGCCGTTGACCTGCTCCCGGTCAGTGAGTTGTTCGAGGTCTACTTTGGCTTGGTGGTCCGTGCTGACCTGCCTGTTCAGAATTTGCGCGAATTCGTCAGCTTGATGAAAAAAGATGGCGCCAAATATTCCTATGCCTCCTCTGGCGTGGGTGGGCCGTTGCATCTGGCCATGGAAGACTTCCGTCACAAGGCGGGTTTCGACATGACGCATGTTCCCTACAAGGTGCTGCCGCAAGTCATGCAGGATCTTTTGGGCGGGCGCATCGACGCGGTGTTTTTGAGTGCAGGGACGGTGCTGCCCTTTGTGGCCAAAGGGCAGCTGAAGATGCTGGCAGTAACCGGCACATCGCGTCTGAAAACGGCGCCGATGATCCCCACTTTTGGCGAGCAGGGCTATGCCAATGTGGACTACAAGACTTCAGTGGGATTGGCTGTGCCGAAGGGAACGCCTGCGGCCATTGTCCAAAGAATCCATGCCGATACCAAAGCGGTTGTGACCTCTAAGGCTTACATCGAGCGGGTGCTAGCACCGAGTGACATTGATCCCATTGCCAGCGATCCGGCTCAATTCGGATCGCAGATGGCTGCGCGCAGGGCGGCTGCGCAAAAACTCATCAAATCGCTCAATGTGAAACTCGACTGAAAAGGCCGGGCGTGAAAATCGAATACGTTCGGGCCTCGCAAGAGGACCGCGATGCAGCTCGCACCATACTGCAGGATGCCGCATATGCCAGCGCCTATTCCGGCCCGCAAACTTTGCAGGCCATGCGCGAAGGGACCGACACCCTGGTAGGCCACAGTGCGGTACGTCAAGTGTCACCCGATGTCAGTGTTGTTCCTCGGCAGTTCGGTGGCGTCTCTTGCGAAGTGTTTCAGTGCAGCGGCGCCGATACCCGTCATGCCCTTGTTTATGTGCATGGTGGGGCCTTCATCCGGGGCAGTCTGACTTTGGGGCGGGCCAATGCAGCCTTGCTGGCCAAGCTCAGTGCTATCCAGGTCATTGCCGTGGGCTACAGGCAAGCCCCTGAGCACCCGTATCCAGCCGCAGCCAATGACGTTCGGCAGGTTTATGACGCGCTGTTGGCGTCTGGCCTGGCCCCCGAGGCCATTGCGGTTGTGGGTGAATCTTCCGGGGGGTGTCTGGCCCTGGGACTGGCGGTGGATTTGCATGACCGTGCCAAAGCCTTGCCTGCAGGCATCGCCGTGCTCTCTCCCATGACCGATCTCACCCTGTCGGGCGCATCGTGGCTGTACAACCAGGACAAGGACGTGGCCAGTCGGGAGATCGGGCAAAAAGCCATTGCCCTCTACATTGATCCTTCGCGCATGAAGGAACCTCTGGCCTCGCCCATTGAGTTCCATTTCAAAAGCTACTGTCCACTGTTCATCGGTATTGGCAGTCATGAAACGATGCTCAGCGATGCAGAACATCTGGCCAACCGCGCCGATGCGGCAGGTGTGTCTGTCGATTTGCACATTTACGAAGCCATGCCACACGGTTTTACCCGTCTGAATTCACCGATAGCGACCCGATCCATCCAGGAGGTTGCCGACTGGTGCGGCGCTGTGCTGCAGCGCCCAGGCAAGGAGCATTGAATTCCTCCTTGCTGTCTGGTGGATAGGCGCTTACCGGTGTGAGGCTCAGCCTTGCAGCCCGGTGTCCAGCTTCAACATTTCGATGAAGCCACGTCCCCGCAAGATCAAGCCCTGGGCTTCCAGCTGTTTGAGTTCGAGGGTCAGCTTGGGACGGCTGACGCCGCAGCGAGCCGCCAGTTCCTCGTGGGTCGCATGGATGATGTGGCGGCCATCTGTGTTGGGGGCAGTTTTCTGCGCCAGGCGCATCAGCTGCATGCGCACGCGGTGGTGCACGCTGCGTTCCACCCAGCTGCGTTCACGAATTTGAACGTCCCGCAGCCGGTGCGCCAGAAAGCGCGTGAGCATCAGCAGCAGACTGGGATCGGCTTCGAGCAGTTTTTCCAGCTCGATCACGGGCAGCCAGCGCAGTTCGCAGTCTTGCGCGGCCACCACATCCACCCACACGGGCGCGTTGCAAAACAGCTGAGACAGCATCGCGATCTCACCGGCTTCAAAAGAAATCGGGATCAGACTGCTGGCTTCACCATCCTGCAGCGGCAGCACGCAGTCCAGCCGACCCGACAGCAGCAGCGGCAAGCGTGTGATGGGCTGGCCAGCAGGCAGCAGGGTTTTGCCAGCGGGCACATGCACTGTGGCCAGTGATCCGGCCGACAGGCGTGTGCCCAGGGCCTGCCCGAGCCGGCGACTCAATTGGTGGCTTTCGGTGGGTGTGCTGAAGATGACCGGATGCATGTTTGTTCCTGCGGTAACAGAGATTCTCCGGCAATTCGGGCAGCATGCTGCATTGGCCCTGAACACACACCACACGAGGAGCAACCGTGGCCCGCAATGTCATCGTCATCATGTCGGACGAGCACGACCCACGCCACTCGGGCTGCTACGGCAACTCCTGGATCCAGACACCTCATATCGACGCACTGGCTGCGCGTGGCGTGCGCTTCACCAACGCTTATACCCCCAGCCCGATTTGCGTGCCCGCGCGCGCCGCCTTTGCCACCGGCATGCGCGTGCACCAGGCGCGTCTGTGGGACAACGCCTTGCCCTACCACGGCCAGATCCGCAGCTGGGGCCATGTGCTGCAGGACCATGGCATCCGGGTCGAGAGCATCGGCAAGCTGCACTACCGTGCCGAGGGTGACCCGGCCGGCTTTGACAAGGAACACTTGCCCATGCATGTGGTGGGTGGTCATGGCATGGTCTGGGCTTCGATCCGCGACCCCTACATCACCCGCTTTCACCAAAAACGCATGCTCGGCCCCAAAGTGGGCAAAGGCGACTCGCCCTACACGCAATACGACCAGGAAGTGACGCAAACCGCGGTGGACTGGCTGCAGCAGCGCGGCCAGCAGCAGGACGGCCCGTTCGTGCTCTACGTGGGCTTGGTGGCGCCACACTTCCCGCTGATTGCGCCCGAGCGCTTTTACGACCTGTACGAGAACCAGCCCATCCCGCAGGCCAAACTGCACCCGGCACAAGGCCACCAGCGCCACCCCTGGGTCAAGGCTTATGCCAACTTCGACTACACCGAAGAAAACTTCCACGATGCGCAAGAGCGCGAGCGCGCTTTCCGTGCCTATTGGGGTCTGTGCAGCTACCTCGACCATAACGTGGGCCGGATCCTGCAAGCCCTGACCGACAGCGGCCTGGCAGACGACACCACCGTGGTCTATACCAGCGACCACGGCGACAACCTGGGCGCGCGCGGCCTGTGGGGCAAGTCCACGCTGTACGAAGAATCGGCCCGCATCCCGATGATCATCGCGGGCCCCGGGATCCAGCCCGGGGTGTGCGACACCCCGGTGGACCTGCTGGATTTGTTCCCGACCATCTTGCAGTGTGCAGGCATCGACCCTGCGCCCGAGATGCAGCAGCGCCCTGGCCAATCGCTGACGCAAACAGCCGCAGCGCCCCTGCAAGCCGAGCGCGTCATCCTGAGCGAATACCACGCGGCTGGCAGCAACACGGCGGCCTTCATGCTGCGGCGTGGCCGCTACAAATACATCCATTACGTACGTCACGCCCCCGAGCTATTTGATCTGCAGGCCGACCCCGAGGAATTGAACGATCTGGCAAGTGACCCCGCGCATGTGGATGTGCTCAAAGATTTGCAGGCCGCGCTGTACGCGATCTGCGATCCGGAGGCGACGGATGCGCTGGCCAAGCAGGACCAGCAGGCAATGATTGAGGGCTACGGCGGCGTCGAAGTCGCAGCCACCATGGGAGCGGCAGGTGCCACACCTGCCCCCGAGAAAAAACACTGACGGAGCTAGCCCATGAAGTCACCCAACATTGTTCTCGTCGTGGCTGACAACCTGGGCTGGGGTGAGCTCGGTTGCTACGGCGGCGGCGCCCTGCGCGGCGCGCCCACACCGCGCATCGACCAGCTGGCACGCGAAGGCTTGCTGTTGCAGAACTTCAATGTGGAGAGCGATTGCGTGCCCACGCGCTCGGCCCTGATGACGGGGCGGCACCCGATCCGCACCGGCTGTCTGCAGTCGGTGCCGCCGGGTTTGCCACAAGGCCTGACGCGCAAGGAAATCACACTGGCGCAGTTGCTGTCGCAGCGCGGCTATGCCACGGCCCATTTCGGCAAGTGGCATCTGGGCGACATCCAGGGGCGTTTCCCGAGCGACCGCGGCTTTGACGAGTGGTACGGCATTCCGCGCACCACCGACGAAAGCCAATTCACTTCCACCGTGGGCTATGACCCGAGCGTGGCCGACATTCCGCACATCATGGAAGGCCACAGCGGCAGTCCATCGGTCAACGTGGAGGAATACAACCTCGATTCGCGCAGGCGCATCGATGAGGCGCTGGTGGACCGTTCGCTCGATTTCATTTGGCGTCAGCACGCGGCAAACAAACCGTTTTTCCTGTACCTGCCGCTCACGCATCTGCACTTCCCAACCCTGCCGCACCGTGATTTCGAGGGGCGCACGGGCCACGGCGATTTTGCGGACTCGATGGTGGAGATGGACCACCGCGTCGGTCAAGTTATCGATGAAATCGACACGCTCAATCTGGCGCAGGACACCCTGTTCATCTTCTGCAGCGACAACGGGCCGGAGTTCCGCGCGCCCTACCGTGGCACGGCGGGCCCCTGGCGCGGCACTTACCACACGGCCATGGAGGGCAGCCTGCGTGTGCCCTTCATCGCACGCTGGCCAGGGCGCATCGAGGCCGGGCATGTGAGCAACGACATCGTGCATGTGACCGACATCTTTGCCACCCTGGCTGCTGCAGCTGGGGCCCCCGTGCCCACCGACCGCCCGATCGACGGTGTGAACCAGATGCCGTTTCTGCTGGGCGCTCAAGCTACCTCGGCGCGCGAGGGGTTTCCGTTCTACATCAAGAACGAACTGCGCGCCCTCAAGTGGCGCGACTGGAAGCTGCACTATTACTGGGAACCCGAGGTGAATGAGGGCAAGGGCAAGCTGGAGTCGCCCTATCTGTTCAACATCACCCGCGATCCGAAAGAAGAAACCGATGTGTTGGTGCACAACACCTGGGTGCTGGGGCCGATGCTGCGGATGATGAGAGCCTTTAACGAAAGCGCGCAGGCCCACCCCCACACACCACCTGGTCAAGCTGATTGAAGCACAGACCATGTTGACACACGCATTTGCTTCGATTCCGGTGCCTGAGCGCCAGGCTAAGCCGCGCACACGCGGGCTGAACATGATGATCGACTGGGGCATGGGCCTGCAGCGCCAGGCCGATACCCTCGAGAGCGCGGGCTGTTATATAGACAACGCCAAGATCGCGGCCACCATCCCGCGCGTGATGCCCCGCGAGGTGCTGGAGCGCAAGCTGGCCCTGTACAAACAGCACGGCATCTCGCCAATGATCGGTGGCCTGTTCACCGAACTGGCCTACATGCAGGGCAATGCGTCCAAGCTGTTTGACGAGGCACTGGCCGTGGGCTTCGGTTCGCTGGAAGTGTCGGATAACCTCATCAGCTACCCCAAGGGCGAGAAGGCGCGCATGATCCGCGACTGCCATGCCAGTGGCCTCAAGGCCTACGCCGAGGTGGGGCGCAAGGAAGGCTCGCTCGACGACGATGCCTTCATGGCCGACATCGAAGACTGTCTGGAGGCCGGCGCCTTGGGCGTGTACCTGGAAGCCTATGAGCTGTTTGCACAGGGCCAAACCCGCACCGAGCTGATTGAGCGCATCACCCGAACCTTTCCAGCCGAGCGCATCATCTACGAACTGCCGGTGGTGATCCTGCCGGGCGTGACGCGCGACTTCAAACACAAGATCACCGGCTGGATGGTCAAGACCCTGGGCACCGAGGTGAACCTGGCCAATATCGAGTGGGACGAAATCTACATCACCGAGATTGCCCGGCGCGGCATGGCCGGCGATGCCTCGCACCCGCAAGGGGCTTACCGTCTGGCCGGGTTTGATGCCAGTGAAGAATGAGTGGACCAACTGACCAAAATGGAGACTTGCATGAAAAACGTGACGCGCCGACTTTGGAGCCTGACCGTGTGTCTGGGCATGGTGGCCGGTGGTGTGGCCATGGCGCAGCCTTATCCGGCCAAGCCGGTGCGCATCGTGGCTTCTTATGCCGCAGGCGGTGGCGTGGACATCATGGCGCGATTGCTGGCCGAACAGTTGGGCCGGCAGATGGCGCAGTCGGTGGTGGTCGACAATCGGCCCGGTGCCGGTGGCGCCATCGGGGCCGAGGCCGTGGCACGCAGCGCGCCCGATGGCTACACCCTGCTGGCTGGGGGCAATCCGGAGCTGACGTTCCTGCCGGTCATCCAGGACAAGCTGGGCTACGACGCGGCCAAAGACTTCACGCCTCTGATGTTGGTGGCCAACGTGCCTGCCGTGCTGGTGGTGCCCGCCAGCAGCGGTATCCAGAGCATGGCGCAGTTCATGGAGCGGGCGCGCAGCGACAAGGGGTTGGCCTATGGCACCCCGGGCCGGGGCACGCCCATGCACCTGGCGTTTGAGTTGATGAACGCGCAGCATGGAACGCGCCTGGTGCATGTGCCTTACAAGGGCGGTGGTCCAGCCACGGCGGATGTGGTGGCGGGCCAGATCGAAGCTGCGGTCATCAATGCGCCGCCGCTGCTGCCGCACATCCAGAGTGGCAAACTACGGGCGCTGGCGGTGGTGCAGGGCGAGCGCTCGGCGCTGCTGCCGAATTTGCCCACCCTCAAGGAGGCGGCCGGCATCGATGGCATTTACGCGCCCTCGTGGTTTGCGTTGTCTGCGCCAGCCCGCTTGCCTGCCGATGTGCGTGCGCGCCTGGAAGAAGAACTGCGCCGCGCCGTGGGCGAAACCGAATTCAAGACCCGTCTGCACAAGGCTGGCATGGACGTGGTGGGCCTGTCCGGTGCGCGCATGGGCCAGACCATGGCGACCGAGACGGCCTACAACGCTTCGCTGGTCAAACGCCTTGGCTACAAGCCAGAGTGATGCCGGGCTTCAGCACACCCGATAGAAACTCAAAAACACCCCATCCGGCGCCCTGCGCCCGCTGCCGATGAACTGGCTCTCGCCCAGCCAGGCCCATTTCTCGCCAGCGGCCTCCAGTTTGGGCTGGCAGCGAAAGTAAATGTCGGCCGGGTTGACCGGTTCGCCGCGCATGATGCGTTGCGAATTCTCCAGCGAAGCCACGCGCAGCGCGGTGTTCTGTACAAAGACGCGGGTGCCGTCGTCAAGTTCGATCACATAGCGCGCATCCAGATGCGCCTGCGTGCCACCCCCCAGGATCAGTTGAAAGTCCGCACCGCCCGCCAGCACCTTGCCATTGAGCGAAGGGCCTTGGACCACGCCACCCGTGATCGGGATCATGCGGCGCAGACCAGCCACGGTCTGGCCGACTTCCACAGGCGGTGCAATGGTGACTGCCAGGTCGCAAACGTGCTCAAGTTGGGGTGGGGGCAGGGTCTCGGTCATGGTGGGCCTTTACACTTTGTGCAGATTATCTGGTGAACCCCATGCTATCCACCCAAGACAAAACCCGCATCGACGACACCCGCATCGCCCTGGTGCGCCCGCTCATGACGCCTGCTTTGCTCGAAGAGCGCCTGCCGGCCACGCCCGCGCACCTGGCGCTGGTGGAGGCCTCGCGCCAGGCCATTTCGGATGTGCTGCAAGGCCGGGACGACCGGCTGGTGGTGGTCGTGGGACCGTGCTCCATCCATGACCACGACCAGGCGATGGATTACGCGCGCCGCCTCAAAGTGGAGGCAGACAGGCATGCAAAAGATCTGATCCTGGTGATGCGCGTGTATTTCGAGAAGCCGCGCACCACGGTGGGCTGGAAGGGCTACATCAACGACCCGCACCTGGACGGCAGCTTTGCCATGAACGAGGGGCTGGAGATGGCGCGCCGGCTGCTGCTGGATGTGCTGGATGCGGGCCTGCCGGTGGCGACCGAGTTCCTGGACCTGCTCAGCCCCCAGTTCATCAGCGACCTGGTGAGCTGGGGAGCGATCGGTGCCCGCACCACAGAAAGCCAGAGCCACCGCCAGTTGGCCAGCGGCCTGTCGTGCCCGGTGGGCTTCAAGAACGGCACCGATGGCGGCGTCAAGGTGGCGGCCGATGCGGTGCTGGCCTCCAGAGCGCCGCACGCCTTCATGGGCATGACCAAGATGGGCCAGGCCGCGATTTTCGAGACGCGCGGCAACCAGGACGTGCACATCATCCTGCGCGGCGGCAAGGCGCCCAATTACTCGGCCGCCGATGTGGATGCCGCCTGCAAGGCGCTCGAAGCCTCGGGGCTGACGCCGCAGGTCATGGTGGATGTGTCGCACGCCAACAGCAGCAAGCAGCACCAAAAACAAATCGAGGTGGCGCACGATGTGGCCGGGCAGATTGCCGGAGGTGACCGACGCATCATGGGCCTGATGGTCGAGAGCCACATCCACGAAGGCCGTCAGGACCAAAAGCCCGGCCAGCCCTTGCAGCATGGCGTATCGATCACCGATGCCTGCATCAGCTTTGAACAGACGGTGCCGGTGCTCGATGCGCTGGCGCAGGCGGTGCAAAAGCGCCGTCAACTTTGAAGCAGGGTGGAGGGGCCGCACTCACTGAGCAGGCTCGTCAGGCGCTCGGCGGGCATGGACCAGTCGGAATCCTCGGCGATGGCTTCTTTGAGGAAATCCCGCTGGCTATCGCTCCAGATCCTTGCGTAGGGCAGAGCGCAGGTCTGGCAAGCGCCAGCATTTTTTTCAATGAATGTCGCAATCGCCGAGGCATCGGCAGGCAGACCGAGCTGCAGGAACAAATCGGTCATGGTGTGGACATGGCTTTGCATGGCGTACTCCTTTCTTGGAGAACACCAGATTAGCGCTTTCGCATGGCTTTGGCTACACCAAGCCTGGATGATCACCCAAGGGGTCAGCGCTCGTGCTGGACCAAAAATTCCAAGGCCTCTCGATTGAAGTGTGCAGGCTGTTCGCGCGTGACGCCGTGGCCTGCAGCATCGATCCAGCCCTGCCGTGCTTGTGGCATCGCGGCGCAGACATTTTCGAAAATGGCTTTGTGCACCGCTTGGGTTTCGCTGCCGGCCAGCAACAGCACAGGCATGGGTAAATGGGCCAGCTGTTCGGGGGTGAGCAAGGGAAATTCATCGCTGGACAGCGCCAGCATTTTCATGGCCCGCAGGTTCTGCAGGCGGCGCTCCATGGCCGGGCCAGTGTTCACGGCGGACTGTCCGCCATTGATGCCGCCGGTCATGATCTGTGCTGCACGTTCGTCCTCGCCCGCACGAAATGCCGCATTGGCGGGCTCGATCACATCCCGACGGAAAGTCTCGGCCACGGCTTGGCCCTCTGGCGTGCGGTAGGCGTATTTCATCATCGGGGGCTCTACGGCGACCACGGCCTTGACGCGCTCGGGCGCCTGCACGGCCAGTGCCAGCGCGGTGAAGGCGCCGTAAGAGCTGCCCACCAACACGGCTTGTTCGATGCCCATCGCGTCCATCAGGTGCAGCAGGTCCTGCGCTTCGTGCAGGGCGCCGTGGTCGGGCGACGGCATGGGGTTGTGGTTGGGAAAACTGTAGCGACGGCTGTAGCTGATGCAGTCAAAGTGCGGCGTGAACGCATGCCATTGCGCCCCCCATGAACGCCAATCGCCCATGGCCCCGTGGATAAAGAACAGCGGCGTGCCCTGGCCTTCCCGTACGGTGTGCAGCTGCACACCGTTGGGCAAAGCCCAGGCGCTAGCGCTCAGTTGTTCGAATGCCTGTGTGGTCATGCCGTGTTCAAGCCTCGGTCTTGATGCCTGCATCGCGGATCAGTTTGCCCAGTCGGGCGTGCTCGCTTTTGACAAAGTCCAGCAAGGTTTGCCGGTTGGCAAAGCGCTCGGGGGCGGCCATGGCCAACTCTTCGAGCTTGCCTTTGATGGCCGGTGTCACGCGGGCCTTGTTCCAGGTGTTGGCCAGCGTGTCAACGACTGCGCGTGGGGTGGCTGCAGGGGCAAAGGCCAGGATCCAGCCCAGGTATTCAAAGTCCTTGAGGGTTTCATGCACGGCCGGCACATCGGGCATGCTGGAGACGCGCTCCTTGGTGGTGACGGCCAGCAGCTTCAGGCGTCCGGCTTTCACATTGGCCATGGCCACATTGGGTGCTGTGAACATCACCTGGATCTGCCCGGCCAACAAGTCGTTGACCGCCTGACCATCGCCTTTGTAGGGGATGTGGGTCATCTGAATGCCCGTCAAATGGCTGAACAGTTCGGTGCACAGGTGGCCCGAAGAGCCATTGCCGCCGGAACCATAAGTCAGTCCATTGGGTTTGGATTTGGCCAGGGCGATCAGTTCTTGCACATTGCGCACATTCACCGAGGGGTGCACCACCAGCACAAAGGCGCCCGCACCCAGCATGGCCACAGGGGTCAGCTCGGTCATCGGGTCGTAGGTGATTTTGGAGAACAGGTGCGGCATCACGGCAATCGAGGCCGGGCCGGACATGAGCAGGGTATGGCCGTCGGGCGCCGATTTGCACACCTGATCGGCAGCGGGCATGCCGCTGGCACCGGGCTTGTTTTCCACGACAAAGCTTTGGCCCAAGGCGGGGCCGAGGGCGTCACCGAATATGCGGGCCATGAAGTCCGATGGGCCACCGGGCGGCGAGCCCACCACCATCTTGACACTGCGGTTGGGGTAAGCGCCGGACTGCGCCCAGCTGGGGCTGGCCATGGCGAGAGCGCCCGCGGCCAATGATTGCAGAGCATGACGGCGGTTGGTGGGTGTGGGCATGGCTTGTCTCCGTGTTTGGGTTGTGGGCGCGATTGTGGGCAGCACATTGGTACATGGGAAATAGAATCGACCACTCAGGTATAAGTGATCTTGATACATGGCTGCATCTGCACTCGTTTTGCTCAACCGCCTTTTGGCCAAAGCCCGCTTTCGGCATCTGCAGGTGTTGGTGCGCTTGGCCGAGCTGGGCAGCGTCAAACGCACGGCCGAATCCATTGGCATGACCCAACCGGCAGTCACACAGTTGCTGGCCGACCTGGAAGGCCTGCTGGAAGTCCAGCTGTTTCATCGCCACGCCCGGGGGGTGATGCCTACCGCCGTGTGCCGCGACCTGTTGCCCTTGGCGCAGCAATCGCTGGCTGGGCTGAGTGCCACAGCCGAAGCCGTGGTGGAGCGGGCGCAGACGGGGCAGGGCGTGGTGCGCATCCTGGCGTCCACTGCGGCCATCAATGGCCTGCTGGTGCGCGCTTTGCCCGAGCTCAGTGCCTTGCATCCAGGCATCCAGTTGCATGTGCGTGAGGCCGAGGTGCATGCACAATTCCAGGCCATTGCCCGACAAGAGGTGGACCTGGGCTTGTGTCGCCGCTCAACGCAGATACCGCAGGGATGGACCTTTGCTCCCCTGATGGACGATGAATTTGTGGTGGTGAGTGCGCCCCGGCATCCGCTGGCGCGTCGCAAGACGGTGTCCTGGAACGATCTGGCCCAAGCCACCTGGCTGATCACACCAGTGGATTCGGCGGCCCGCCACAAGCTCGACGAGTTGTGCCAAAAGCTAGGGGTGTCTGTGCGGCAAAGCCAGGTCATCACCCGCGTGTCGTCGATGACCTGGGCCATGTTGCAAAAGCAGGATCTGCTGACCCTGGTGCCCGCGAGCGTGTTTGGACAATTGCGCGAGGCCGGGCAGGTGGTGGCACTGAATTTGCCCGAGCGTCTGCCTTTTGAGCCCTTGGGCATGGTCTTGCCCGTGCGTGACGTGTCGGCTGCAACCCAGACTGTGGCAGACTTTCTGACCCGTTACTGTCAGAACACCCACCAATGACCACCTTGAATGCCACCACCGCAAATGCCCAAGAACTGTCCCAGCGCATCGCGCCACTGGCTGTGCAAGGCCGTTTGGTCTGGCATGCCGTGGTGGATGTGGCCGAACGCGAGTCCTGGGGCATGGGCCCGCGCGGCGAGCGCTGGTGTGTGCCGATTCTGGGTGGCCAGTTCTGGGGCGCCGAAGGGTTTGAATCCTTTCATGGCCAGGTGTGTGCTGGCGGTGCAGACCGACAAACCTTGCGCCCGGATGGTGTCAAGGAACTTGAGGCGCTGTACGAAATGCGCACCCACGACGGTGTGATCATCACCATCCACAACCAGGTGCTGATTGACGAGAGCGTCCAGCCTGAACGCTATGCGCGCTCATGTATTCGCGTTATGGCACCCGAAGGGCCACACGCCTGGCTCAACCGCCGCTTGTTTGTTGGCACTTTGCAGCCCTTGCGGCCTGAGCGCCAGGCTGTGCTCATTCGCGGCTACATGCTCTGAGTGCCCAGCTCGGGTTCTGTGGGAGGCTCAGCAAAGAAATCGGTGAAGGGCTACCATTGCGCGCTTGTTTTGTCTGAAAGCACCGCCCGTGTTCCGTTCCCTCAAGCATCCCGGCACCATGGCCGTCACGCTGGCCGCCGCCGGCATCCTCATGATCACCATGGGCATGCGCCAGTCGATGGGTCTGTACGTCAGTCCGATCAACACTTCCACCGGCCTGGGCATCGTCACGCTGAGCCTGGCATTGGCCATTGGCCAATTTGTCTGGGGCGCGATCCAGCCGATCGCGGGTGCGCTGGCTGACCGGCATGGTCCGCGCGGTGTGTTGCTGGGTGGGGTGCTGTTGCTCGCGCTGGCCACCGCGCTCACGCCCTTCATGAGCAGCGGCATGGGCCTGGCCATCACACTGGGCGTGATGTCGGCCGCAGGCGCCGGTGCAGCCAGTTTTTCGGTGCTGATCGGTGCGGCCGCCCAGCGCATGCCAGCCGAGGCGAGGGGCACTGCGTCAGGTGTCATCAATGCAGGCGGCTCGTTTGGCCAGTTTGTGTTTGCACCCATCATTCAGAAACTGATCCAGGCCACTGGCTGGATGAACGCCATGTGGGTCACCGCGCTGCTTACCCTGGCGGCGCTGCCGCTGGTGGGCAAGCTGACGGCCAAGACCCACGCGGCACATCCGCACCCCGAACCCGACACGGGCCTGAAGCAAGCCATCAAAAACGCTTTTGCCGACCGCAGCTACTGGCTGTTGCATGCGGGTTTTTTCACCTGCGGTTTTCACATCGCCTTCTTGGTCACGCACCTGCCGGGCGAGGTGGACCTGTGTGGCTTGCCGCCCTCGGTGGCGAGCTGGTCGCTGGCCATCATTGGCCTGGCCAATATCCTGGGCAGCTTGTATGCCGGCTCGGCCGTGACCAAGTACCGCAGCAAGCATGTGCTGGCCTGGATGTACGGCTCGCGCGCGGTGCTGGTCATCGCCTACCTGCTGCTGCCCAAAACCGCATGGACTTTCTACGTCTTTGCGGCCGGCCTGGGCTTCACCTGGCTGGCCACGGTGCCGCCCACCGCCACCCTCGTGGGCAAGCTTTTTGGCGCCCGCTACCTGGCCACATTGTTTGGCATGACACTGCTGTCCCACCAGATCGGCGGCTTCATGGGTGCCTGGCTGGGCGGCCTGGCCATCACGGAGTTCGGTGACTACAACTGGATGTGGTACGCCGACATCGTGCTGGCCGCGGGTGCTGCGCTGGTCAATCTGCCCATCCGCGAAGCGGCCATCGCCAAGCCAGCTGCGGCCTGATCTGTCGCGGGCTGCTGCTTACACCTTGCAGACCCGCAGCACCTGTTCGCCGTAGGCGTCGAGCTTTTTGGTGCCGATGCCGCTGATGCCTTGCAGGTCTGCCAGTGACTGCGGTGCGGCTTCGGCGATTGCGGCGAGGGTCGCGTCGTGGAAGATGACGTAGGCGGGCAGGTTGTGCTCGCGCGCCACCTCGGCGCGCCAGGCCTTGAGGTTGATGAAGCGCACCATCGCGTCTTGCCCCAGATTGGCAGCGGCCACAGCAGGGGCACTGCGGCCCTTGCCTTTGCTGCGTGAGGTTTTTTCGGCGGTGACCGATTCGCGCAGCAGCACAGCTTGTTCGCCGCGCAGTACTGGACGCGAGCCTGCGGTCAGCTCCAACGTGTTGAAGCCGTCTTCGCTGCGCACATTCAAGGCGCCCAACGCGATCAGCTGGCGCAGCACGGCGCGCAGCTGTTGTTCGCTGTACTCGGCGCCCACGCCAAAGGTGCTGAGCGTGTCGTGGCCGCGTTGCTGCACCTTGTCGGTCAGCTTGCCGCGCACGATGTCCATGGTGTGCGCGGTGCCAAAACTGCTGCGACTGGCCTGCTGGCAGCGGTAGACGGTGGACAGCAGCTTGCGCGCGGCATCGGTCCCGTCCCACACCTCGGGCGGGTTCAGGCAGTTGTCGCAGTTGCCGCAGTAGGGCATGTAGATGCCGCCGCCCGCGTCCGAGCTTGGATCGGAAGGGCCGCTGTAAGTCTCGCCAAAGTAGCCCAGCAGGCGTGCGCGTCGGCAGTCGGTGGCTTCGGCCAGGGCCAGCAGCGCGTCGAGTTTGCCGCGCATCACCTGCTTGAACTCTTCGGCGGCCGGGCTCTCGTCGATCATGCGCCGCTGGTTGACCACGTCCTGCAGGCCATAGGCCATCCAGGCGTCAGACGCCAGCCCGTCACGCCCGGCGCGGCCCGTTTCCTGGTAATAGCCTTCGATGTTCTTGGGCATGTCCAGGTGCGCGACAAAGCGCACATCGGGTTTGTCGATGCCCATGCCAAAAGCGATGGTTGCGACCATGACCACACCGTCTTCGCGCAGAAAGGTGTTCTGGTTGTGCTGGCGCAGTTCGGGCGCGAGACCTGCGTGGTAGGGCAGCGCACGGATGCCCGCCTGCACCAGCTGCTCGGCCACTTCTTCCACCCGTTTGCGCGACTGGCAATAGACCACGCCGGCATCGCCCGCGTGCTCGCGTTCGATGAAGCGCAGCAGCTGGGTGCTGGCGTCTTTTTTCTCGACGATGGTGTAGCGGATGTTGGGCCGGTCAAAGCTGCTGACGAACTGGCGCGCCGCCTGCAGTTGCAGGCGCTCAACGATGTCGGCGCGTGTGAGCGCATCGGCGGTGGCCGTGAGGGCCACGCGCGGCACATCGGCAAAGCGTTCGTGCAGCACCGCCAGGCCACGGTATTCGGGCCGGAAGTCGTGGCCCCACTGGCTCACGCAATGCGCTTCATCGATGGCGAACAGGCTCAGCAGCCCGCGCTCGCGCAGCGATTCGAGCTGGCCGAGGAATTTGGCGGTGGTCACGCGCTCGGGCGCGGCGTACAGCAGGGTGATTTCGCCGCGCATCAGGCGGCGTTCGGTGTCAAAAGCTTCTTCGCTGCTCAGCGTGCTGTTGAGGAAAGCCGCTTCCACACCGGCTTCGTGCAGCGCGCCCACCTGGTCATGCATGAGGGCGATCAGCGGCGACACCACAATGGTGACGCCCTGCCCGTTGCGCGCACGGGCAATCGCCGGGATCTGGTAACACAGGCTTTTGCCGCCACCGGTGGGCATGAGCACCAGCGCATCGCCGCCAGCGGCGACGTGGTCGATGATGTCCTGCTGCGGGCCGCGAAAGGCGTCGTAGCCGAAGACTTCGCGCAGGATCGGAAGATGGGGAGACACGGTGTGACAGCTT
>JACCDW011073504.1_pt1 | contig 37174 bp, 50 predicted proteins | sample 7449781 | NCBI WGS metagenome assembly JACCDW01 (sample SAMN15323449, study PRJNA562643) | freshwater metagenome | isolation source: river surface water | place: USA:Blue River Watershed | collected 2017-08-18 | reverse complement strand
TGATGTATGGGAAGGAGATTTGCTATATCATCGAGAATCGTATTTTAGTCTAGTCACAGAAACGCTATTTTTTAAAGACGCAATGGATGCCGGAATATCTATTTTTCTAACAGAAAAAACATTTAGACCTTTTGTACACAAGCATCCGTTTGTCCTGGCTGCTCCATACAAGAGTTTGTATCATTTAAAAAAATTAGGTTATAGAACTTTTGCTCCGTATATCAACGAGTCTTATGATGACATTGAAAATGACCGAGATAGACTTGATGCGGTTTGGAAAGAAGTTGAGCGCCTTTGTGCTTTTTCAGATAACCAGTGGATCGAATGGCAACGAAATGTAGCTGATATAGTCGAGCATAATTATACATTTTTAATGAATAAAAATAATTACGTTTTAGATAATGGTTAAATATTTGTTGGGAGAATAAGATTGAGATTTACCTTAAGTGAATTAGCGAAAAAAGAAATTGTCTTACCAGAAAAACCTACGGAAGACATAGCAGACGAACGCCATCTATCGATGATGAAGGCTATCGCTCCCTACGCCAAAGCTACTGTACAAAAAAATCTAACACCGGTATATGTAGATTATAAGACACGAAAAACTAAATTAGCATTAGTTTTATGTCCAGAATGGAGTCCTTACATGCCTCCGTTTAGTCTTGCGAGACTAAGTGGAATAGCTAAATCTGCTGGATATGAAACACATGTCATGGATTTAAATGTTAGGTCGTATCGAGCTTACAGAAATGACTGGCAACCAAATAACAAACTACCATTTAGGTTATGGGACGCAGCCGGAAGTTGGCACTGGCTAGGTGATACGTATATTAAAGATATTCACCCCGTTTTAGAACCAATACTTAGTCAAGCAATTGACGAGCTAATCGAACTAGATCCTCAAGTAGTTGGATTTTCAATGTACTACATTAGTGAAGAACCGACTAAGTGGATGGCACAAGAATTAAAGCGTAGAGCTCCTCATATTAAAATCGCCATCGGCGGCCCTAACGCTCATAAAAATTGGTTTGCTGTACAACCTTATTACGACTATGTTGTAGTAGGAGAAGGCGAAATAAATCTTTTAAAAATATTAGAAGATGTTGAGAATGGTGTAGAACACGCCGAAACAGTGGTCTTAAGGCAAGATGAAGATCAGCGAGTAAACATTAACGGATTGCCAATGCCCGATTATGAAAGCATTGACTTTAGTTTATATGATCTTCCTAACGGTGTTAACAGTGAACTGAGTCGCGGATGTACTGCTAAGTGTACATTCTGCGAAGAAACACACTTTTGGAAATACCGCCAGCGCCAGGCCGTGGATGTGATAACTGAACTAGAATGGCTATACTACAACAAAGGTACAGATGTTGTTTGGTTCATTGACAGTCTTGTTAACGGTAACTTAAAAGAATTGCGAGCATTTTGTAAAGCAGTTGAAGCTAAAAAATTACCAATACACTGGACAGGGTATGCTCGCTGTGACGGCCGCATGGATTTAGAGTATTTTAAAGACCTCAAGGCTGGCGGCTGTATTAACCTCAACTATGGAGTTGAGTCAGGTAGTCAAAAAGTTCTAGACGATATGGCCAAAGGCGTGACTATTAAAGAAATGGAAGATAACTTTCGTCACGGTAAAGAAGTTGGCATTTACGCAGCCACTAATTGGATTGTAGGGTTCCCTACAGAAGACTTACAAGACTTTACTGATAGCATGACTCTACTATGGCGTATGCGTAACATGAACATTAATAATGTTGGCGCTGGCGTAGGTTACGGCTTAGGTCCTGAAACTATTGTAGGACAGAATCCTCATAAATTTAACATCAGCTGGCACAAATATCAGAACCATTGGATAACAAATGATTTCACAAAAGGTGGAACTCATGTTATGACCAGAGTAAAAACCTTTCATATCTTTTTAGATTTTATGACTGGTTGTACTGAAGTTCCTTTTGGATATCCTGTTAGACATAACTTAGCTAAAGAGCACTACAAGATTAAGTTAAACAATCCTGACACAATCAAAGAAATAGAATACGAGCAGTTTGATTTTAATATTATTAAGCCTAACATTAATCCGTTTGCTGATTCTTTAGTAAATGAGATGTGGCCGTTTTTCCGTATGTTGTGGAAAACTAGAGGCGGTTATGAAGCAGAAATTCTTTTTAATCCTGAAATTGATTTAAAAGAATTTGGAAGTCAATACGGCCCTGGTATGTACAACGCAGTGTTTAAATTTAAAATTTCTGATGAAGGCGAATGGACCGCAGATTTTAAATATAAGTTCGATCAAATTGACAATCCTTACGATAATAGAGAGCCTCCACCTAAGGGAAGAAAAGGTCCGTTCTTTGCTCAGGATTACAGTCGAATGATGAGTAATACTGCTAAAAGAGCTAGAAAGTTAGCTAAGCCAACTTGGGATATTGAATTAGGAAGAGACGGCACTGATTTTGGAAAACTATTAGAAGAAGAACACATACTTAATAATACCATCGATTTTACTTTCCAGTATAGGTACAGAGGTTCAGGCAATTGGGGTAACTTTAAAGATTATGAGGTAGAAGTATCTAATAAATCTTCAATGACTGCTATTCCTGAGAAAGAAAATATGTATGCTCCTTCAAGTGCTGTAATTCCAATTACAAGTATAAAGAATCGTAGCAATGAATCAGGTAGCAACGTTTGAAAAAGTAATTGCTGATTACTTTAACGCACCACATGCGGTAGCAGTTGATTGCTGTACACATGCCATAGAACTTTGCCTTAGACTAGTACAACCTAAGGCAGTTACTTGTCCATCTCATACGTATTTGTCAATTCCAATGACGTTTGAAAAGTTAGGATTACAGTGGGCATTTTATGATTACAAGTGGGAAGAATATTATTATATTGGCAACACTAATATCATAGATGCCGCGGTTCTATGGCGTAAAGATAGTTATATTCCCAATACTTTTATGTGCCTAAGCTTTCAGTTTAAAAAACATTTAAGTTTAGGACGAGGCGGCATGATATTAACGGATAACGCCGACGCTGCCAAAAAATTAAAAAAACTTTCCTACGACGGCAGACTGCCAGATGTTCAATGGAAAGAACAAGATGTTGATATGTTTGGTTATCACTATTACATGACTCCGGAAACTGCGGAGTTAGGCATTGAGAGATTCAGTCAAGTTAAAGACATAGAATCAAAACAATGGAGTGATAAAGACTATCCCGATATTAGTAAAATGAGAGTGTTTAATGTTAAGTAAGAATGAATGGGATCCTCTAAACGCAGTTATAGTTGGTACTGCTACAGATGCTTGTATCCCTAATTTAGATATTAGTTTAAGAACTGTTAATTATGCTGACGAAGATGATGTCAGTAAAATTCCCCACGGGTCATATCCAAGTAGGGTAATCCGAGAAGCCAACGAAGACTTAGAAAAATTTTGTAATTTTCTTAAAGGCGAGAGCATCAAAGTATTGCGTCCTGATTTGACGTTTGTTCCTAGTTATTATTTTTATTGTCCTAGAGATACCATATTAATACATGACAAGCTAATGTTAGCTACACCAAATCCTTTAAAGGCTCGTCGCTACGAGTATTACGGATTTAGTCAACATCTTAGCAAATACGGTGACTTGACTGTGGCAGCTTGTAGTCACGATGAAAGTTTGTACAATCTTGGTTGTTTAGGTGACCCTGATGTGTTAGCTCTTAATGAAACTGAGCCAGCATTTGATGCTGCCAATATACTTAGAGACAATGACAACCTTTATTATCTTGTTAGTAATAGCGGAAACAAAGCTGGCGCCAAATATCTACAAGAATTGTGCCCTGACAAGAAAGTGTGGACAATTGAGGGGGTATACAGTTACATGCATCTCGATAGTACACTTTGTCTATTAAGAGAAGGATTAATGTTGCTTAATCCTGCTAGAATTAAAAGCATTGAACAATTGCCTAAACCTTTACAAAGCTGGGATTACATCTGGTGCCCAGAGCCGGTAGATATTGGACACTATCCAGGATACTGTAATGCTAGTACATGGATCAATATGAACTTGTTCAGTGTAAATCCTAATCTAGTAGCACTTGAAGAAAACCAAGAACCTCTACGTAAAGAATTAGAAAAGTATGGTATCGAATGTGCTATGTTACCTATGAGACATCAACGTACTCTAGGCGGCGGCTTCCATTGTGTTACATTGGACATATTAAGAGATCATGATTAAACTAGGACACATTGAACCTTTTTGGGACGATGGCTTTAAAAGCTTTCATTATGTAAAGCAGCCTATTACTAATCACGAAATTAGTGATTGGCAAAGTCAAGGCTATGATTATGTAAAGAGCTTTACGGGATGGATGTATGATAACAAAAATCCTATGCCTAGTTACATGGATAAGTTCAATGTGTTTAATCTAAAGAATCAAGTTTATTGTTTTTACAAAATGAAAACACTTGAAATAATGCCAGTACACACAGACAAATATTTGCGCTATATTGAATTATTTGATGCTAAACCTGAGAATGTTTGTAGAATACTAGTAATGCTAGAAGATTGGAAATCGGGACATTATTTAGAAGTAGACGGAAAAGGTTACACTAACTGGACAGCCGGTGATTGGTTTTTATGGAAAGCTGATGTTCCTCATGCTGCTAGCAACATTGGCGTAGAAGAAAGATATACTTTACAGATTACTGGGGAACTAATTGAGTAATCCTTTACAAAACACTCACTGGTTTAATTTGCCAGGTGTAAAAAGTAATCCAGAAACCTTACAAAATCCTTTTTTAGTTTTTACCATGAAGCTAACGGGCTTTGACGGGTTGCCTGTAATAATACATATGGGCAATGGTAAACTTCAAGCACTTGATAGTATAATACATTCTTCTGTAGACATAGACGCTCTTAATCAAAAAGGTTTAAAAATATTTTTATATGAACCTATCTGTGCTTACATCGACGGGTCTAGACATAATAGACAATTTTTTAGCGAATTCAATTTTGAAGTAGACCCTGTTACTGTTCGATCAGAAGAATTAGATTCGATCAAAGAGTATGTAGTTAGAAACAAATTAACTAATGTGTCAGTACATACTTGTGACTACAATGCGGAATTATATTTTCCTCACTATCTTCCGTACATGAGTTTACAATGCGATGATTTATTTTTAAAAAATTATTCTGTATTTGAAACGTCTACAGTAAAGAGAATTAGAAAAAAATTTATTTCAGTTAATTGGCGTCACTCTAAGCATCGACATTTGATTGTTTCGGCACTGGCTAAAACAAATAGTTATTACAGTTGGTATTTTAAGTCTTCTTTAGAAACTTTGAATGAGGATCTATGGTTTGATTTAGACCGCTGGAAAACTACACATCCTGATCTATATCAACAGATTGTTCAAGGTTTAAAAATTTTAAACAAAACTTGTCCTTCGTTGATAGATTTACAAAATGCTGATCCTATATTAGTTGACAGCGGTTATTCTGTTTTTTATCCTAAGAGTGTAAAATACTTTGGGCATAACAATCCAGCATTTGACAATCCTAAAAATAAGATACTTGAACAATTTTATAACAGTGTATTCTGCGATGTAGTTAACGAAACTAGATTTGCTCAGCACACTGGCAATTTTAGCGAAAAGCTCTTTCAATCTATAAGGTATAAAACTCCGTTCATATTAGTTGCTCCACCTTACACACTCGAGTATGCTAAAAATTACGGATTTAAGACGTTTGGAGATTTTTGGGATGAAAGCTACGATAGCTGTACCAATCACGAAGATCGCATAGTCAAAATTATAGAGTTAATTAACCATATTAACAGTCTTTCCATAAAGCAGTGTGAAATTCTATATCAGAGCATGTCCGACATTTTAGAGCATAATTATAGTATACTATTAGAAAAGTCACCGTTCAAAACGGTTCAAAAGTAATATGAAAAAAATTATGCTTATAGCAGGGTGTAGTCATGCAGCCGGCGCTGAAATAGACGGCTCTCAAGACAGCACATACAATAGACAAAATTCCTTTGGCAATGTCCTAGCAGAAATGATGGGATACACTCCTATAAACATTGCTAGTTCAGCGGCAGCAAATCCTACCATAGCTAGATTAGTTTTAGAATGGTTTTCAAAAAAATACGATCCATCATCAATGGAAGTTTTTGTTACACTAGCATGGACAGAAAGCTCTAGGATGGAATTGCCCAGTGAGCAAGGCACGGACTACGCAACTACTAATAGATCTGCTAGCTGGCTTTCTACATACGACAATAGGTATTTTAGAATTAATCAAGGATGGCCCGGTGGTGACGGTTATGAAAAAAGAGTTACACCGTATTATCAAAAGTTCATCGCTGATAATTTAACTTATCTAGAAAATTTAAGTGCCAATCTTGCGTTACAGTTACAGTATTATTTTAAATCGTTAGATGTAAATTATTTGATGTGTAATACTATGCACATGTTTACAAGGAACAATCATACAGAATTTTTCTTAGACTTAATCGACAAGGAAAGATACATTGACTATGATAATAACGATGAGGCATTTTATTGGAAATACAAAAATGCCGGCTACGAAAATCCTAAAGCGCAGTACTGGCACCATAACGAAGAACCTCATAGACTGTATGCTGAAAAACTTTATAATTTCACGATGAGATAATTTTATGTACGACATTTTTGTTATCGGTAATAACCTAAATTGGAAAAAAATTAAATCTAAATATCCCTTTGCTAAAAAGGTAAGTGATTTTAAAGAAGCAAAGTCGAAAGCCATTACTCCGATGTTTTGGGCAGTGTGGGACGATATTGAAGTACAAGAAGATTTTGATTTTACTCTAAGTGTTCCTAAATGGGATGAGGACTATGTACACGTTTGGAAAAATAAAGAATACTTTGACGGGCTATCTTTAATACCAAAAAATAAACAAATATCTGACAAAGAAGTAAAATATAGATTCTTTACAGATAAAAAAGAAATAGATCAAATCGCCAGTGAACCTAAGAAGTATGATATCTTTGAAGTAGAGACATACGAACAATACTTAGAAGCAATGGAAAAGTCAACTACAGACATGTTCTGGATGACCAGCCCTAATTTAAAAATTGCTGAAGACTTTAAGTTTGATTTGTACATAACACATCATAACGCATATGAACGTCAAGAGAATCACGCATTTGTTCATTTAGTAAACGGTGAAAAACTGTATAACGGCATATTCTTAATGAGTAAGAAAAAGCCTGTTACTAAGCGTGAAATTGAACATAGATACATCATTGATAGAAAAGAATGGGACATTGTTGCTTCGGGCCCCTGTCAGTATGATATATTTGAAATAGAAACATACGAACAATACCTAGAAGCTATGAAATTATCTAAAACAGAAATGTTCTGGATGACCAGTCCTAATTTAAAAATTGCCGACGACTTTAAATTTGACATTTACTTTAGTCATGATCAGACATATAATAGATATGAGAATCATGTTTTTGTTCATAAAGTCAATGACACAACACTGTATAATGGTGTGTTCTTACTAAGCAAATTTAAAGAAGTTTCTAAAAGAGAAATTGAACATAGATATGTTTTTGAACGCAAGGAATGGGACATTGTTGCGTCAGGTCCTTGTCAGTATGAAAAGTTTATTGTTGATACATACGAGCAGTACTTAGAAGCAATGAGCCAATCTAGAACAGAAATGTTCTGGATGATTCCTAGTGATATTAATCCTCTAGATGATTTTAACTTTGACATTTACTACTCACATGATAAAGAATTTGAAAGAAACAATCATCATGCGTTTCTTAATGGCGTGTTCTACGACGGCATCTTTCTTGTAAGTAAACATCTAGAAATTTCTCAAAGAGAAATTGAATCTAAATTTATTACCAACAGAAAAGAAGAAGAAATTGTAGCATCGTTGCCTGTTAAGTTTGATGTTTTTTATATTAATTCCTATCAAGATTACTTGGAAGCATGTGAGCAAGCTAGAACAAAAATGTTCTGGTGTGTATGGCCAGATGTTGAAGTAGTTGACGATTTTGACTTTGAATATTATGTTCCTAGATACAACCAGCACATAACACATGTGTTTAAGAATGACAAATACTTTGACGGTATTTGTTTGTTTAATAAACACACGTTAGTCAGTGAAAAAGAATTTAAGTATAGATTCTTCACAGACAAGAAAGAAATTGATTATGTGATTAGCTATCCTAAGCAGTACGATATCTTTGAAGTAGAGACATACGAACAATACTTAGAAGCAATGGAAAAGTCAACTACAGACATGTTCTGGATGACCAGCCCTAACTTAAAAGTTGCTGATGATTTTAAATTTGATTTATACATAACGTATCATAACTCATACGAACGCCAGGAGAATCACGCATTTGCTCATTTAGTCAATGGCGAAAAGTTATATAACGGCATATTCTTATTGAGTAAACAAAAACCAGTTGGCCGAAAAGAAATCGAGCATCGTTATATACTTGAGCGTAAAGAATGGGATGAAGTTGCTTCAGGTCCTTGTCAGTATGAAAAGTTTACTGTTGATAGTTACGAAGATTATGTAAACGCTGTAAAACAATCTAAAACGGAAATGTTTTGGATGGTTCCTAGTGACATAGAAATTTTGCCTGACTTTAAATTTGATTTGTATTATACACATGATAAAGAATTTGAGAGAAACAACCATCATGCGTTTCTTAATGGCGGTTTTTATGATGGCGTCTTTCTTGTGAGTAAGCACCAAGAAATATCTCAGCGAGAAATTGAAGGCAAGTTTATCACTAACAGAAAAGAAGAAGAAGTTATAGCATCATCTCCTGTTAAGTTTGATAAATTTGATATTGCTACATATCAAGATTATCTCAATGCTGTTGAACAAAGTAGCACTAACATGTTCTGGTGTGTATGGCCAGATGTTGAAGTAGTCGAAGACTTTGAATTTGATTACTATGTTCCTCGATACAATCAGCACATAACACATATATTTAAAAATGACAAATACTTTGACGGTATCTGCTTATTCAACAAGAACTCTATAGTTTCAGAAAAAGAATTTAAGTATAGATTCTTTAGTGAGAAGAAAGAAATTGACTACGTGATTAGCTATCCTAAGAAGTGCGATGTCTTTGAGATAGAAACTTACGAGCAGTACTTGGAAGCAATGGAAACTTCTAAGACTGACATGTTCTGGATGACCAGTCCTAACTTAAAAGTTGCTGACAATTTTAATTTTGATGTTCAGTGTTCTCGTTTTGAAAATCACGCATTCGCTCATTTAGTCAATGGCGAAAAGTTATATAACGGCATATTCTTATTGAGCAAACATAGACCTGTAGGTCGTAAAGAAATTGAGCACAGATACATTCTTGAACGCAAGGAATGGGATATTGTTGCGTCAGGCCCATGCCAATATGAAAAGTTTATTGTTGACAATTATGAAGATTACTTACATGCTGTGAACACAAGTAAAACAGAAATGTTCTATATGATTCCTAGTGACATAGAAATCATGCCTGACTTTAAGTTTGATTTGTACTATACACACGATAAAGAGTTTGAAAGAAATAATCACCATGGTTTAATCAACGGCGGTTTTTATGATGGTATTTTCCTTGTAAGTAAACGTAAAGAAATCTCTAAGAAAGAGATTGATGGCAAATTTGTTGTTGATAGAAAAGAAGAAGAAATATTTGCCAGCCGCCCTGTTAAGTTTGATAAATTTGATATTACTACATATCAAGATTATTTGGAAGCATGTGAGCGTAGTAAAACAAACATGTTCTGGTGTGTTTGGACAGACTTAACAGTAGTTGAAGACTTTGACTTTGAATACTATGTGCCTAGATACAACCAACATATCACACATGTGTTTAAGAATGACAAATACTTTGACGGAGTATGTTTGTTCAATAAGCATAACAAGGTAAGTGAAAAAGAATTTAATTATAGATTCTTTAGTGAGAAGAAAGAAATCGACTATGTGATTAGCTATCCTAAGAAGTATGATATCTTTAAGATTAACACATACCAACAATATATCGATGCTATGAAACAATCCAAAACTGAAATGTTCTGGATGGTGCCCGATGAAGTTGAAGTGTTACCTAATTTTAAATTTGATGTATATTTTAGCTATCATAACACTTACGAACGTAGAACAAATCATAGCTTTAAACATTTGTTTAGGGGAGAAGAAACGTACAACGGCATTTGTTTAATGAGCAAGCATGTTCCAGTAAGTGAAAAAGAAATTACATTCCGTTATCTAGTTGAACGTAAAGAATGGGAAGTTGTTGCTAGTAAGATGAAACCTTACGATGTGGTATTCATTAGTTACAATGAAATCAACGCAGATGAAAACTTTGAAAGAGTTAAATCTATGTACCCTGACGTTAAACGTGTACACGGAGTCAAAGGAATTCACCAGGCACACATTAAGGCAGCAGAGCAAGCTACTACAGAGAACTTCTGGGTAGTTGACGGTGATGCTGTCATTGCTGATGAATTCAAGTTTGACTATGAAATTCCAATTTGGGAACGTGACACCGTTCATGTATGGCGCAGTCAAAATCCAATTAACAATCTAGTTTACGGTTACGGTGGTGTTAAGCTACTGCCTAGACAACTAACACTAGACATGGATGTTACTCGCCCTGATATGACAACCAGCATTAGTAATAAGTTTAAACCTGTACAGGTAATTAGTAATATTACAGCGTTCAACACAGATGAGTTTAGTACTTGGAAGTCAGCTTTCCGCGAATGTGCTAAGTTAGCTGGTAAAGCAATCGATCGTCAAGTAGACAGCGAAACAGAAGAACGCTTAAATGTATGGTGTACAGAAGGCGCTGACAAACCCTACGGTGAATTTGCCATAAAAGGCGCACTCGCCGGACGTAAGTTTGCTACAGAGTATCCTGAAGATTTATTTAAGATTAACGACTTTGATTGGCTGTATGAGCAGTATGAGAAAGATATCCGTAAGTGAATACGATGTAATCTACATCAGTTACGATGAGCCTAATGCTGATCGTAACTATGCCGACTTGTGTAATAAGATTCCATGGGCTAAACGCATACATGGAATCAAAGGCAGCGATGCGGCACACAAAGCCGCGGCTGAACTGTCAGATACTGACCGCTTTATTACCATAGATGGCGACAATGTATTAACTGGTAAGTTCCTTAATCAAGTAATTGAGATTGAAGATACTTACAATTTTGACAACTGTGTAATTAGTTGGCCAAGCTATAACATCATTAACGGACTTATGTACGGCAATGGCGGAATTAAATGCTGGCCTAAACATGTTGTACAGAACATGCGTACCCATGAGAATGCTCCGGACGATAACGTTAAGAGTCAAATTGACTTTTGTTGGGATCTTGAATACTTGCCATTAGACAAAGCATTCAGCGAAATACACAATAACGGCAGTGCTCTACAAGCTTGGCGTGCCGGGTTTCGTGAAGGCGTTAAAATGAGTTTAGAACAAGGGCAACGTGTTAAGCATTTAAAAGACGTATGGCCTGGAAATTATCAACGCTTAGGTATTTGGGCAATGGTTGGGGCAGATGTATCTCACGGTATGTGGAGTATACTAGGAGCAAGACAAGGTTGCTACATGACTCATTGTACTGATTGGGACTTTATACAAGTTCGAGATTTTGATTACTTGAACAGTTTCTTTAGTGAACAAGTAGCACACTTAGACCCATTACAAGAGAGCATAAAAATAGGGGAGCTCATAAAACACGAGCTCCCCATAGATGTTCCTTTAACAGAACTTCAGAGTAAATGGTTTAAGACATTTGACTTTAATATAACAAGGAAATCAGAGAATGTCCGCCATTACAATGACTGGGATAGCGGAAAGATTTCCGCAATAACTTGACCACAAGCTTGAGCAATCTCCATGTGCTCTTTTTGTGTTCCGTTAGCACTACGTAGGTCAATGTAATGAATCCAACTACGCAGAGTACCGTTCATATACATACGACTAACAGTAAGCCCTTCTGGAAGTAAAGCACGAGCTTGTTCTTTAGCAATACCATTCTTAATAGCCCAAGAATACTCTTGTTTAACTGAAAACAACACACGCTTTTGAGCACGTTCCCACTCGTATGCGAGTAGCTTTTGTTGCTCGTCATTCATGTCAAGTTCTACACTGTTCTGACGATTCTTCATGTCTTGGAATCGTGCTTCACGCAGTACAAAAGCTTCGTCAAGTTCCGCTGTTGGATCAGCATAACGTTGACTAAACTCTTGGAAGCTAAAGCTACGATGACGTAGGATTTGTCGAGCAATGTCTCTAGTTGTAGTAATTTCTATACAGGCACTAACCATTTCCAACGGTGACCAGTGTTGATGTTTAATCAAATACTTGATTAGTTTTTCACTTGTTTCTGTGTTGAATTGGTTAGCAGGATTGCTTACACGGGCACAGAATGCTACTAGGTCAAGAGCATCGTCTACATTTTGTTGACGGAATTCTTCTGTGGGCTGACTATAAGAAACTAACTTAATTTTCATTTTAACTTTCTATTCTTTAGAAATTTTCGAGTGTGTTTGGTAATATCTTTTTTAATTCTATCTGTGTCTAACTGAAAGTCTACATTCTCAATGGTAGACTCATATTGGTTGATAATTTCCTTGACTTGGGATTCAAAGGAATCCCAGTCGTGGTTTTCTTTATGATCTACTTTTATTTCCCAAATTTTACCGTTTTTAAATGTAATATTGATCGTACTGAGATAATGTACTGGAACCACACTACAAGTTATTTCACCGAATACTTCCGGCCAGCGATCTATTACATCTTTGGGAAGTGACTTCCCATTACCCACTTTTCTTTTTAGTCGGAACTAGTTCTTCTGCTTTTCTACGGAAGTCGGCAGCTTGCTTGGCAAGTTTGTCTGCTTGGCTACGATAAAATTTAGCAACGTCTTCTGGTGTTCCAGTAGGAACTTGTAATGGTTGTTCTGGCTCAGTGATACTTGCGGATGTAGTTTTTGCTACATTTTCGTTAGCATCAGCAGGCTGCTTCATCATGTCTTTTACTTGGGCAACTTCGACAACCTCAACATCTTTTTCTTTTCTGCTAAGATCTTCTCTAATAGCCAAGTCGTCAACTGCTACGCCTCGTTGTTCAGCAATGATCTGATTAAGTTCTGCTAGACTGATAGCAACTTGAAAGTTCGGAGTCATTTCAATTTGATCAGTTGGTATCTTAATTAGACGGCGAGTAGCGTGTAGATTAGGTAACATAGTGCTACCATCTGGGAACTTAGCACGAGACAATGCCTCGGCAAATTCGTTTACGCTTTGACCTGATGCTGACTCAACTAATTGGATGAGGGCATCATGTTTTTCATCTTCAATGTTTTCTGTAGGAACAACTAAGCAACTATATGCGTCGCCTGGTAATGTCCTAAAAGCTACAAGGCATTTTTTACCGGTTGCCTTGATACGACCTACGTGTTTTAAATCTGCCATTTGGCTCTCCTTAAGCGGTTGTTTCTTGCTGTTGTTGCGGTGCCTGAGATTGAGCCTGAGCAGCATTTAAGAATGCCGATAGTTTGTCATAGAGTGTTCCAGCCGCTGATAATTCGCTAGCTTTGAAAGCGCCTCTTTGTGTGACTACATCGATCAAATTGCGAATCGCAAGTAAATCGTTTAAATTTAAATCTGGAGCAACAGGAGCAGCCTGTTCTTGACCATTTTGTTGTGTATCTACATCTTCACTCATTACTGTTTACCTCCTTGTTTGCTGGCTTGTTCTAAGAACGTAGTAAGCTTGGTATAAGCTTGTCCTACAGTAATCATCTCAGCAGGTTTGAAAGCACCGCGTGAGCTAGCAACATCGATAATGCTCTTTAGAGCAGCCAAATCGTTTAGTGTTAGGGAAGCTTGATCTTGAGGTGTTTGTTCAGCTTCTGGTGTGTTAACTTCTTCAGTCATAAGATCTCCTTGTTAGTTATATATGCTTATAATTTATCAGTTAGCTTAAATGTGGACAGGCAAGTTTGAAAAAGCTGACTTCTTTTTCTTGTTCAAATCCTATCTGCGTAACGTAGACGATAGTGTATCAACTATGTCAGTAGATTGACCGATATAGTATCGGCCGTTTAAATTTTGATAAATCCAACGATCTATATTAGTAGCAATCGTTGGAGTATATCTTGAAAATATTGTATAATGAAAATGATGGGCTGGGAAGGAAACCTTCCTCAAGCCCAACGCATTTAATGGATTTACTTTTCCGTTTTTTAGTGCCATCAGTTTTTAAATTCGTAATATGCGTGAGCACCGAACGGCGGAACAATAGTATTGTTACCGTGGATCACAAAGAATGTGTCGCAGTAGTTTTCATCACCCCAGCTACCAAAAGGATAGCCGTCAGTAAACATAATAAACTTCTTAGGGTTGATGTCATGCTCTTTCATGTAGTCCCAGTTCGCCATGAACTCGGTACCACCACCGCCCATAACTTCGTACTCCATAATGTCGGCACCATAGCCGTCAAAATCTTGTTCGTTGTACACTTTGGTATCGAAGCACCACAGTTTAATCTTGTACTCTTTGTACTCGTCCATAATGCCTTTAACTTCTGAGATAAAGTCTTTGGCTTGGTCATCGCCAATTGAACCTGACATGTCAATAGCAATACAGATATCAATTGTTTCGTCAAAGTTAGTACCTGGAAGAATAGCATTCATGTGCCATGCCTTGCGGTTAGGGCGCATAAAGGTATAATCGTTTTTAATGGTACTTTGAATTTGTTGACGCAGAATTTCACGCCAGTTCATCTTAGGCTCAGTAAGCTCACGGATCATTCGCTGGATCTCAGCTGGGGTGTTGCCAGCGCCAGCGGCTTGAGCAGCCTGCATCATAGCTTCTTTGATCTCGTCGCGAATCTTTTTCAATTCTTCTTTGCTATATTGTGGGCGACCATCTTGACCATCTTTTTCCCAGTCAATGTGATCATCAAGCAATTGACCCAAAGCGGCAAGACTTTGGTCATCCATGTCATCATAGATTTCGTCGTAAATCTGTTCAGTGCTCTTGCCGTAGTGTTTGGGATCGTGGAAGATTTTAATGCCCTTAGGAGGCTCGCCAATGCGGTCTCGCACCAATTGTCCGTTAACACTATAGTCTGCCGCGGCATTCCAAATTGAACGATCGCGGCCTTCGTTGCGAAGCATGTGCTCAAAAACATTGTGAAGAATCTCGTGAGCAACCACGAACTCAACTTCTTTAGTGCTCATCTTCTCAAAGAACTGACGATTAAAGTACAGATGGCGACCGTCGGTTGCGGCAGTCATACACCAATCAGTAGCTTCCTCAATCTTAAGACGAGTCGCCATATTGCCAAAAAACGGATGACGGAGTAGCAGTCCAACGCGAGCTACAACAATCTTATCAATAACTGGGTCCAAATGGTTCATAGTTTGCTCCTGTTTATACAGTATATATTATAACAGGGTCCGAAGACCCTGTCAAATGGTACTACAACCAAATTACCGCTTTTCGGTAGCAGCCGCAATAAAGCGACCGTATTTGGCGTGGAAGTCATCAAAGCACTTGATCTCGTCCGGATCCAAAGGCAGTTGATATTGGGTAAGAGCCAATTTGGTACCCATAACAACCAATTCGGTTTCGAAGTTATTCATCATAAATTCGAAGAAGCAGTTGACTTGGTCGTTCCAATCTTTAGCGTTCTTGTCGGCAGAGTCCTTGAGCTCGTAGCACAGGCTAACGGTCAAAGAGTACATCGCAGAGATCTCTTTGGTGTCCATTTTCTTGACTTTGCCCTTAAGGATGTCTGTAGGATCGGGCAGTTTAGAAGCAATCTTACGATGTGCCATAAACTTAACAGCCAGACCTTCGCCAACAGCACCGGCGATCAGATCAGTCAAAGTGCCTTCGTCCTCGTCGTCATCAAACAACAGTTCGGACACGAAAGTCCAAGAACGGGGAGTAGCAAAGGCACGTGATGCGCTCTTTGGATCAAAGTCGTAGAGATCTTTCTTAGAGAAAGTAAGGAAACCAACTACGTCCTTGTGGATACGGTTCTCAGTAGCCCAAGTAAAGTAGTCATCCCAATCCACTTTCATTTCCAAGTGAACGAAACGGTTAGCCAGCGGAGCAGGCATACGGTAAGTAACACCTTTGTCAGTTTCACGGTTACCAGCGGCAACAATGAGCACATTGTCAGGCAAGCGGTAAGTACCAACACGGCGGTTCAGCACCAACTGATAAGCTGCCGCCTGGACGCTAGGAGCGGCACTGTTCATTTCGTCCATAAACAAAATGATCTTGTCATGTTGAGCAGCCATTTCGGCATCGGGCAATTCGATAGGAGGTGCCCAGTTCATGCGATTGGCATTGCTATCAAAATAAGGAATACCTTTAATGTCAGTGGGTTCCCACAGGCTAAGGCGGATATCAATCACGTGAGCATTGAGCTCTTCGCCCATCTGCTTGACGATATCGGATTTACCAATACCTGGAGGGCCCCACAGAAACAGTGGGCGGTTGGCTTTGAAAGCACGACGAAGGGATTTCTTAGCTGCCTTCGGGCCAACGGTACGTGAACTAATCTCGCTCATAAAAACTCCTAGTTGGGTTGAAAAAAGTGTTAAGAACTAACTGTCTATGTATCTATTATACGATCGTAAGCGGCAAGTGTCAACAACTTTTTGAAGAATTTATTCGTTTTGGGCAAGATTTTTTTGGTTATTTATGGCTTTGATTAGCCCATATTTTCGGATATCGTCCGAAAACATATACAGCTCAAAAGCCTTTTTCTCGTTAAAAACGGTTAGACTTTGGTTAGTTAGGAAGTAAGGGCAGTCCAAAAACTGATCAAAGAATATAATGGTTTGGGGACTAAGCTCAATTTTTTCGTTAAATGGTATTTCGTATTCTTTAAGTTCAAGTTCGGTAACAAGGAACTCATATCCTTCTAAGCTTAGGCGCAACCCACCTTCTTCTTTGGTGCGTTTACTTTGCCACCATTTGTGTAGATGTAGCTTTACATTGGCTTCGTCTGTACTACGACCCATTTCCTTTAAAAAGATTTTAGTGTAAAGCTCTCTTGAAATCATATTTTATCTTTTATTTCTTCAAAAACAAGATCGCTGAAATTTTTATTAGTAATTGGACCAGCATGACAATTGTCTCTTGCTCTGTCTATTATAGTAGGGAACTCGTAGGCAAGCTGATTAAAATTGTTTAACTGATTAACATCATTAAAAAATTCAGCAGGGTTACTTGATTCAAGTCCTTTGTCCCAGGTTGTATAAAATAATTTAGTTTGATACCTGTTACAAAGCTCGTTAACTAGCATTAGAGATTTTAAAGATTCTAAGACAAAATAATCTTGGTCAGTTAGTAATCGACTAGCTCGATCAATTGTGTTAGTTTCTAAGTCTGTTAACGGATCTAGCGGACTAACTACCATAGATGTACTAAACATTATTGGTTTTTTGAAAGCACGAAATTGTCTTCTCGACAGTGGAGGCAATAAGAAGAAAATGTACTTAGGTTTAAGTTGATCTATAAATGTATGGAGATATAAGGCCTGTAGATCGATACTTGACCCAGCAGTTGCTAACGACCAATATGGGATATCGATGTTTTTTTGTTGCTTTATTTTTTCCAGTAATTGGTAGCTCCACACATCTTGTAAGTTAATACCAATGCCTTCGGTGAAGCTACATCCTAAAAACAATATAGGAAGCTGTGATTCTTTTGAAAACGACTCACATCTAAAACCGTTCTCGTTGTGAGTGTAAGTTATCGCTTGATAATTAGGAATCCATCTTTCGGGATTATCTGTCCCCTTGGCATTTACTGTAGCATTTCCAAAAACTTGAGCTCTCAATTCCCGAAGACTTTTAAAAATCATTTAATAATTTCCCCAGCAGTTAGCTTGACTACTTGGAAGTCTTCGCAATTAAACATGCGATTTAATTTTTTAGCAAGATTAATAGCATGACCCGGATTGCTAAAACTTACTTTTTTATACTTGGGTCCTGGATAGCTTGTTAGACTGTTAAAGCTCTTAAGGTTAAAGGGCTGGTTTTTGTAAAACACAGCCCATATAGCTTCGCTCTCTAGCACTTGCTCTGCTTTGTAGGTTTTCTTATTAACCTGCTCTAACAAGACTTTTGGTTTTGGTCTTGACATATATGCGTATCCTTTATATACGCATATATTTATCATTATTTGTCGTTAAATCCGCCACCATCCATGCGAATAGTAATGTCACCGTTAGTGCTTTGTTGAAGTCTATTCATTAGTTCGTCCATGTCTTCGATGAGTTTAGCACTAACTTCACCTATAGCCAAGGCTAAAAGCTTGGCAGTTTTAATGTCTAGCTTGATTTCTTTTTGTTGTGCTAGTTCTGCTGCCTTGACTTGTTGTATAAATTGTTGTAATGGTACTGTATTAATCGGCTTTTGCATTGGATAACACCTGTTTCATTTCAATTTCTGTTTTAAAAGGACCGCGATTTTCATATCGCTCAATAGTAATTAGCTTAGGACAGAAACTTTTAACCCAACCTTTGTCAAAGCGGATAATGTAATATCCAGCACAGTATAAACTTTTGCTATCTGGACTCTTGGTAAACAAAGGCAAACGCTTTTGTACATTATACATAGGATTGTACGGATGACAACTAGTAGGATATCCGTGAACTTCTCTTACTTCTTGAGTACTGATAGTAGTTTTAATCTTTGTACTAAAGAAATCTTTACCAAATGCTTTAAGCAGTTCTTCTTTCTTTCCAAAGAAGCTAGCACCGTCTTTGCCGCTTAACATAAATTTATTGTTTTCTTTCTTTTGTAGTGTTCCAATTTTTTCGCCGTTTTGTTCTACAATCCAAAACTTTCCGTCAACAATTGGTTTAGCATGAAAATCTGTCATGTTTTCTCCTGATATTTCGATTGTAGTGGTTCTGCGTACTGTTGGATACTATCCATCATACGCTTCATGTCATATAATTGACAAAACTTTAGCAGTCTAATACCAACTTGGTCTACGCCCTTAGCTACGGCATTGGTACTGATAGTTTCGTTAATCACTGCTTTAATATGATCGGGTTGATGCTTAAGATCAATAAGTCTGCGGTTACGCTCGTAGTCGTCGAGTACGCGATGTTCGGCACCTTCATGGTCTACCCAACGCTGTAACATCATGTTGTTCCAAGCGAACCCTTTGTTGTTACGATCTTCAAATGCTTCTAGCAGTTTGTTTTTACGTACTTTAGGAAAGGCACTAAAAACATTATCGCTAGAATCGCCACGCATACATTTTTCAAATAGTATCCATTCTGGATTAGGAATATCCTTGGGCTCTTTTGTTTTATTATCAATAACAATTTTACCCTTTTTGTCAAAAATACCTTCGTGCGTAGTCAGTGTTTCTAGTACACCGTTATATTGTTTGACATTAGGAGCAATCAACTGATGGAAGTCGCTGTCAGTGCTGATGATCACATGATCATCATTAGGATGGCTAGCGATCCAACCAGCAATAAGATCATCTGCCTCCAGAACTGGATTCTGAAGTACTGTAGCATTGGTTTTGTTAATAACAAAATCTTTGAAAACATCAAACGTTTCCCAGAACAATTTATCTTCTTCAGCTTCTTTAACTGTCATAGCCGCACGAGTTTCTGCTCGATTAGCCTTATACGGCTTATAGTAATCTTTGCGCCATGATCGACCTTCAAGGCAGAACACTACATGACTGCCGCCAAAGTCTTGCCATGCCTTTTTAATTGAGTTAAATGTAATATGTAGAGCCATGCCAAGTTTTAAGTCAGCATCTCCGCGAACAACGTGTCTGGCACGAAAGAATGTATTAGCAGTGTCAACAAGAATATAAGTCATGAAACCTCTGATTTGCCTTTGGCGATTGGAACAACGTTAATATAGCCAGCGCCTCTACTAGTATCAATGCCAGATTCGGCAAACATATTGTAGACAATGTCTCTGAACCAGCGATCCACAATCTCTTCGTCGGGATCACCATCGGCGCCATAGCCAGCTTGCTTCAATTGTATAATAAAATACTCGTTCCAGTCAAGCTCAAAGAATCCATTTCGTATGTTATCTTTGTTAACATGTGTGTCCAAAACACTTACCCACGGCTCTTTTTTTCTTGTAGCACGTTCTTTTGGTGACAGTTTTGATTCTTCTTCGGCCTTTCGAGCAGCCTCTTCTGCTTTTTTGGCTTCTTCTTCTCGAGCTTTGGCTTCGGCAGCTCTTGCCAATGCGTCTTCTCGTTCTTGCTCTAGCTTATCAATGCCAAAAAGTTTTTTTACAAAGTTTTTCATTTACCCCATCCATTTCCCCACAAGTCTACATGTAGACGTGGGCTGTAGTAATAGCCTCGCTTCAGTGCTTCGTCTGCGATGTGAATACGGTTGTTGTCATATACACTGACAACTCCGCCTACTGGCATTACATAGACTGGTCCGTCTACGCCAGCATCACGATATGCCTGTACAGCTCTGTCAACTTCATCAAAGTGTTCTAGTTTGTCTACAACAAATTTAAAGTAAACAAAGCCATATTGTTGATAGCCTGCTACAACTTCAGGCTTAACAGCATCTTCCCAACGTTCACCGCTGGCACTAAGTTTAGCACTGACGCTAAAAGTAATCTCTCTACGAGCAAAGTACCAATCGTCTAAGAATCTTTTAAATTCTTCATGGAGTGGTTGAGTTCCATTAGTCTCGAATGTAATGTTAGTTAAGTCACTCATGCGAGGATGATTTAGCAATTCTGGATACAGTTGTTGCCAACCTAGCAAAGGCTCACCACCAGTGATGATTAAGTGTACGTCATTGCCGTTGTTCTGTAGCCATCTGTTATTAGGCGTAAGAGCCAACAGTTTTTCAACTAATTCGTCTGTACTATAGTAGGGACTCAAATGTTTAAATTCGGGATGCCAGCTAGCATAGCTATCGCAACCTGTATTAACTAACGGTAGTTCTTCAAATGTCTTATAGAGATGTACATTCTTAGCAATAGGGGCAACCTCGTTACTCAGCTCTCCTTTAGGCATTCCAAAACCAGCACATTTAAAGTTACAACCAAATGTACGTAAGAAAACAGAAGGTACACCTACAAAGCGTCCTTCTCCTTGAGCAGAATAAAATATCTCACTTACTTTTATTTTTTCCATATTCTTTCCTTAATTCGTCAACATCCTTCACTGCTGATTGTAACACATTGGCATAGTTAAGAGCAACCTGCTTATTCATTATAATACAAGTTTCGTAGTCTGTATAACCTTTGGTTAATAAACGCCAAATATGTTGCCAGCGATTTTTTGACCAAAAGTTAGTTCTAGTCGTAGTGTAGATAGTTACAACTACGCCAGTGTCTTCAGCTTCGATGTCGATAGTATGAGTACAGTCATTATCGCCGCATTCGCATACGGCCTTGTACATTTTACTAGTGCCCCAATTGTTTACTAGGAGTACACCTTGCGCTGGTTTTTCAGCATTCATCCTTTGTACTGCTCCAAGTTGATAATTTTAGCTACACGTTCGCCTAGGTCTTCACCGGTGGGAATGACATAAGTCTGTTGGTCGTGACGATCTTTACGATCGTCATACCTGCGCACAGTAAGAATCTTTCCGCCTACTGCTGAACTAAGTTCGAATCGAATAGTGCCTTCTCCTTCGACAGCACCTTTTTCTATTGCCATTGCGGTTCCCAATTGTAATCCCCTTTGTGCTTTTACTTTGTTAACGTAAATGTCTTCTTCGTAATTGTCTTTATTGTCCCAAGCCTTTTTTGCCTGCTTGTAAATCCAACGATCAAACCATTTCATTGCTTTTTCCTTGTCTTTTTAGGTTTAGCAGTTTCAGCTACTGATACGTTTTCTACGCTGGCAATAGCAGCCTGAACATCTCTCATTAATGCTTCATCATCCCAGATGAGTTCTGTATGACCATCGGGATGAGTAATGACTGTTAAATGAGAACCAACAACTACTGTAGGTTCATCTTTTGCTTTTAATTCTGCGATTTGTTTTTTACGTGACATAATTACCTCGGAGCAAAGTCTTGTTGAAGTTTAATGTTATCAAAGAATTCTTTCTTTGTACCTTGATCGTTCTTGAACGCACCCATTAACACAGTAGTCTGTGTCAAAGAGCTATGTGCCATGATGCCGCGGTTTTCGCAACATCCATGAACAGCTTGAACATATACACCTACGTCTGTTGCTCCGGTGGCTTTGGCGATCTCGCGAGCAATATCATTAGCAAGTTCCTCCTGGAGAGTACCACGTCGGGCGCACCACTGAGCGATTCTTGTGTACTTAGAGAGGCCAATGAGCTTGGAAGCCGCAATAATGCCAATATAAGCAACACCAGAAACGGGTTGATGATGATGGCTACACATACTACGAAGCTCACTGCGAACAACCAGCATACCTTCGTAGCGGTCGTCACTGTCATTGGGGAAGGCTGTTGCGTCTGGTCTTGGGTCATATCTACCTGCCATTATTTCGTTAAAATACATTTTAGCAAGGCGGCGAGCAATGCCCTTGCTATTAGGATCTGTTTCTCGATCAATAAGCAATGAATCAAGAACTCGTTCGAAAGCTTCTGTAGCTTCGTCGATTAATTCTGGTTTAACATTATCGTCGACGTAGTCACTAATGTTGTCACCGGCCCAGAAACGTTTGTTATCACGTTTCATTTTTTCTCTAATAACCTGAGAAAGGTTTTTACTTGTATCTGACATTTATTCTCCGAGTTTGTGTCGTGGATGACTTTGTATAATAATACATGATTATTTAGGTTTTCGCAACCTCAAAAGATCATTTTTCTTTACTGCTGTCTTGAGGATATTTAGATTAACATTTCTCTTAGCGGCAAATTTTATCATTGCTTCTGTGTCTTTTGGAAAACACACACCACCGAATCCAAAAGAACCGTCGGGTCCTGGAACACGGAAGTGACTATTGCCTAATCGCTGATCCCTCTCTAGCAAGATTCCTATCTTGCGCCAGTCGTATCCGTAGCTTTCTGCTAGGTCGTACATTTCATTCATAAATGTAACTTTGGTAGCAAGAAATGAATTAGTGATGTATTTGGCCAATGCGGCCTCGCCAATACTAACGTAGGCACAGCCTTTTAATGGTTGTGTAATTTTTAGAATACGTTCTGCTTCTCTTTGGAAGGCAAGCACATTCCCACCAAGTATAGCATATTCTTCTTTGAGGAAATCAGAATAGGCATTAGCCGCAGTTAGAAACTCTGGAACATGAACAAGATTTGGATATACTTGTTGTAGCTTTTCATAAGCCTCTGGCGGCGCTGTAACTTTACTAATGATGAGATTTTTATAATCTTTCATCATATACAAAGCAGTATTAAGTATGCTAGTATCGCATTCACCGTTGGGTTTGTTAGGACTAGGCACACATACGAAAACAGCGTGACAGTCTAATAGGTCTTGCCAAGTACCAGTGGACTTGCTAGCATCTACATCAACTCTAACTACTTTTACAATTATAGAATCGTCGTATGCTCTAGCAATTGCTTCACCAACAACTCCTAAGCCTACAACGCCAATTTTTACTTCTTCAAACAAATCAAGTTGACTCATTTTGCCACATTCTCAATTCGTGATTCCAATGCCTGTTATCGTAAAATTTTAGATTCACAGCATAACCTAATAGTCCAACCCACAAGTCTAGACCAGCATGATCTGTTTGTGTAGTAACACGTAAGTCAAAAGCAATAATATCATCGCTTTTCATAGTTTGTAATTCCCAAAACTTATTTTTAAGTGGGGTTGATCCGTGTGCAGAATAGATGCTTTCAAATCTATTCCACCACGGATTTTCGATACTAAATCTTAGATTAATCATGTTGTTAATCCTTGTTTAGATTCTCTTCTTTGTTTACGGCATGCTTCCTTGACTTCTGGTGGAATATCTGGATGCCATTCTGACATGCCGCAATCATAGATTTTTACACGCTCGTCGGGCATGGGAATCATGTACAATATTCCTGCCCATACAAGAGACGCTACAATAAAGCCAAAGGCAAATTTCAATTTAGAGTCCTTTTAGGAACATCTCCCTCATCGAGAAATGTTCTTGCGATTTGTTCTTGGACTTCTTCAGGAAGTTCGTCAAAATCTTCTTCAGTTAGCTTTCTTGTATGCTCATGGATTGTGCCAGACACAATCATATTTTTAATATTGGCAATTAGCTCATCGAGTTCTTCTTGAGTGCCATCAAAACTATCAAAACAGCCAGGAGCAAATTCAATTTTGAGATCTTTAAGCTCGTCTGGAGTTAAGTCCTCGAATTTCTTTTCATTCATTTTTCTTCGCCTTTAATTGCTTCAAATGTTCTATATTTTCCCAAGGCTGCTATGTATTCATCATACTTCTTTTTTAGACTGGGATACTTAGCTTCTAGTTTAGCATCTCTTTCAGGAATCATCAAGACTTTTTCAATTGTCTTTAGCCGTTCTTCTAAATCTAATCCGTTTATAACTACATTACCCTTGACTTCTAGTGCGGCACCTTTTTCTAAAACAACCTTTTCTTCACCGTGCGGGATAGTCATAATAGTTTTATGGTTACTGCTAGTAAAATGAGTGGAAGGGTTTGTCCAAGAAGTGCCATTTGATCCAGAAGTAGTTAAGAACTGTCCGCTAGATCCAACAGCACCGACTGAGTAATTAAGATTATTGTAAGTTGTGTTTCCTGTAATCCAAGTATTCGCCATGTGGAATCCATTTGTTTTTTACGAGGAAGCCCCACTCCCTCTTTTGGGGTCCTGGCATAAACAATGTCCAGCAGTCTACCCCGGGGTCTAATTCAATTCTATGGAAAGAGTTAGCCTTACAAATACGGAAATGACCAGGTCCTCTCCAATGAGCAATTTCTGCGATTTTACGTCCTTGATTATCAAACTGAGGCACCCATTCATAGTAGCCGCCTTTAAGGATTAAAGTAGCGTAAGGCCATGGATGATCATGCACATCATCGGGATCTGATTTAAGGAACTTGTGTAGAAACACATTAAATGGAAACCGTGTTCTGTCCTTAAGGAAAACATAGTACCGTTCGAGATACGGTTCATCGTCCACACGGTCCATAATAATTCTTTTACGGTCATGCTCTTCCAAAAATTTAAAAAACTTACTTTTTAGGAACCGGATTATCATAATCATCCTTTACTAAGTTGTAGATAGTTTCAAAGTTTCTCAGTGCTATTTCTAGGCCTGGATACTTTTCACACATGTCTTTAACACGAGCCCAGTCAGGAAAACAGTCAACCCATTCCTTAGGTTCTTCCCAAGTAAAGATTGATCCTGTGTCAATATTTCCTATGGTAATAGTGTCAGAAGGTCCAATAGTATACGTAGTAGAAATACCACCACCAGTCAAAGATATTCCACCCGAATACATATTATTGTAATTAGAATCGGGCAAAGTGATATTGATAGTGCTAGATCCTGTTCCTCCAGCATCTATCATTATACCTTTTAATATTTCTTCGTCAATTGAAGCACTCAAGGAGTCTGCTGCCTGAGAAATAGTGGTCTCGTAGGAGAACTGTTTGTTCTTTGATTGTTTGGACTTTCGTTTCATAATAATCCATATGAGTCATGATGGCTCTACATAGTTCTGGCTTGTAAACATGAAACGCATCATAATTTTCAGTCCATTCACTTGGATACTTAAAAGCATTAAGATACATTTCTTTATAGCTTAAACGATCGGGAACCATGGGGATAGCATCTACTACAGCACCTTCATAACAGCTAATGCCTAGTGTTTCTTGTAGATTAGCACTAAACACTAATTTAGATTGACCTAGCAAAGTATGGTATTCGTGTTTAGTTAATTGTTTTTCTTGACAAATTACCCATTCATATTGCGGCAACAACGCAGACAAGTCTTTAAAGATTTGAAGTTGCTTTTCAGGAGCAATACGATGCGGGAATAAAATTAAGTCTCGCTTGGGCATTCCTTTATATGGAGAAAGAGTATCTTCCATATACTCCATAGGCCAGCCAGTACGAACAATTTTACCTTTATCCATATAGGATAATTTTGCTGTAGCATAATCTATGCTTAATAAATTATGAGCAAACATTTCAATGTGAAAGTCTGTAGCAAAGTAGTTATGATCAATAGAGTGAAAGAAACTCTTCTCAGCATGTCTAACCCAAGGAGCGTCTCCGATAAGACGTCCTAAGAAATCTTGAGGATCATAACTGCCAGCATGCCACAGTGCGTGAATCTTGACAGGAATGCCAAGTAGTTCACTCATGTATTTTAAGTTTATAATGCCCGGATGCCAAGCATCAGTAAAAAGAAAATGGTCGCCAGCTGAAATGCGTCCATCACAAAATAACCTGCCAATTTGTTCAACTTGACTAGACTTATAGATATTAGTCCCACCAAAGTTAAGAAAAGCGCCAGGAGTGGTAGCCCGAGGGATATCTTCAGGGCCACTAATAACTTGAACATTGTGTCCTGCCTTTCTAAAAAGAGCAGGTACATGATCTTTCCACTGACCAGTGTACCTACTCTCAACGGCTTCTAAATCAACAATATATATCATTGACGGCTATAGTTTCTATTACCACCACTGCGGTTGTATTCACCGCGAGGCTTGCGTTCGCCATTCCAGGGCTTGCGAGGGCGAGTTGAGTGGAAGTAATTGTTCCAGATTTGACTTTCTCTATTGTAGAGATTAGCCGGATTAAACTCTACCATTTCAAATCGGCAGTAGTCGTAAAACTTTTCTAAATCGTCAAAAATCTTAACGATGTCCGGACGATTTTCGAAATAGGAACCACTGTATTGCTTTGCCATTTTTATTACCTTTTAATATTTGATAAATGAACCATTTTCTCCGTCTTCGGAGACCTCAATCCACACCTCACGGCTAGGATACTTTTGTGAAATAATGTCGTATAGTTCGTCTGACATCATTTCGCAACTCTTATAGTCTAACGTCAATGTGGCCTCGTTGTAAAGCTTTTCGAGCCAACGCTTGAACTGAATAAACTCAATATCTCTGTCATTGTGCGTAACACTGATCCAAACACGGAAATGGAAAATGTGACGATGTGGGTGTCCAAGGAAACTAACATCGTACTCATCACCAGTGGCTAGTGCTGGGTCAGTAAGTGCCGCAGGATACTTATGAATACCTTCTTTACGGAAGGTAACCCAAATCATTTTGTTTGGGCGAACGTCTTGCTTAATGTTCACTTGAGCAATCCTTCGCATAGTGTGGCAATTTCTTTATCTGTCATAAAGAATTGATAGGTAGATGAGAAGTCAACTGCTCCGTCTTTATCAATACACTCTTGAATAAATTCTAGAGCATTAAGATCTTTAGGAGTCTCGCACTTCCATTGTTTTACCCTAAGGCGAAATGCTCGATCTTCTTTAACGATAAACTCTTTTGTGTTCATTTTAGAACCTCGTCGTTTTTATATTGTGACCAGTCTGTAAACTTACTTCGATCCATTAGTGTATGTAGACTGTGGGACCATACACCGGGATTAGTTGCCTTAAAATCTTTGTCATCGATTTTAAGCATTGTATTATAATTCCATAATTTAATATACGGGATAGGCACCCGAATTTGCGGAATAAAATTATCGTGCTCGCAGAGACCACTTTCGTGAAACTCTTCTACTTGATTGATTGGAATATCTAATGAACAGAGATAATCTTTGGTTAAGAAAAACATAATCATGTTTTCCCATGCTTTATGTTCGTCGTAAGATTGTGGATTGTAGCTGTGATTAGCACCAAAGAAAATATGCTCACATCCTTGTAAATTTAAACAAATATGTTCAATAGGTTGAACACCAGTTACAAACAGTGTGCGTTTACCGAAAGCAGGCGTGTGCTCAACTTCATTGCCAACAAAGAATATAATGTTATCAGCAGTGCCTGATGTATAATCACGATTCATTTTTATTTTGCTCGTATTGTTTGAATAAACGGGTTACAGGTTCCATGCGTTCTTGAAACACATGGGGACTTGCGTCAGCAACTTGCTCCATATCCCATTCATTAGGATAATGACGTAGTATGCTGAACGCTTGCTGTCTTACTTCTTTAGGAATGCGAGGATACTTTTTTTTATCCGTAGCAATTTCCGTTAAGAAATTTCTAGCCCAGCGTACAGCACGATATCGTTCGTCTGGTAATGTCATACGTCAAATAAACTTGAGTCTAAAACAGGTTTAGTTTCTTCTTTTTTAACAACTTTAATATCAGAGAAATCAGGGCTAGGCGGTAAACCTAACTCATCTGCTTTTGTATGAGAATTTTTGGTCTTCTTGCCAGTAGCACCTCTAGTACCAATAATACTCATCCAGTAGCGATCATATTCTTCTACAACGGCTTCGGCAGTTCCTCTGTCACTGGTTGAAAAGATAGCTTCTACAATATCTTTATAATACACTCTATCAAATCGTTCGTCAACTAACATATCGGGTATTTTGCCCAAATCATATTGTCGATTGGCTTCTTGAACAGCATTGATATGGCTCCAAACATTATGGCCCATTTGAATAGCATAACTAAAGCTATCCCAAGAAGTTCTACCTTCTTTGCCAATCTTGTTTAAGTCGCCTGGTTTATAGATACAGATATCCTTGATACCAACTTGGTCAATAATTGGACTTGATTGGAAATTTTCAAAGATCTGATCTTGTATTACTGCGTCTTTGAACAGTCTTGTGTCTGTGGCGTATTTTTTGTCATCAGCAGACGGCACCATGCGGTAGACCCATTTGGTTCGATCTTCTGTTTCTGTTTGGATGTAGATTTGTCCGTTTGCTGTTGCCAGAAACGGTGAGGCGCAGTCAAAAGATATGGTAAAGTTTTCATTATGGTATTTCCTTACAGCACGTTGAATATCAGTGAGCAATACAGCCCACTCTAATTTTGATGTACCTAGAAAGTGCATCCAATCTTGTTTGCCTTTTTCTAAGAGACCATCAAATCTTAATGCTACTAATCTTTTTAATACAAGATGTATATCGCACATATTTTGTCCACCCATTGACCATCCGTTAAAATGCTCATTGGGATACTGTTTAGGATCGCAATATTTTTTCATACGCTGATACCAGTCTTCGGCATCTGCGTGGTTTTCACCTTGTAAAACATTTAAGAATTTACAATTACCATTACGATTCTTAATAAAGTAATCGTTATTGATGTATGTGCCTTGTACTGCTTCAGCATAGGTAGTGATACCTGTGGCTTTTTGCCCCGCTGGACTCCTAGCTACCCAAGCCGGGATATCTAGAATCATACCATAGTCCATTAACGTGTCCATCCAAGTTAAAACTTGAGCACGTTTCTTAGCAGCCTTGGGACAGTTAGGATCTTTCCAGTCGGCTTCCCATACACCTTTACCAATCTGGAATCCACCTGAATCGCCCAATACCCATGAAGTAGAACGATCGCGATTACGGAACATGTCTTCGCTTTCGTCTGCTTTGTTAAGATCTAGGTTAGCGTGTCCTGCCGAATACAAGCACCAGTTGTAATAAAAAGCGCCTTTATCCGGTTCTAGATAGTTAAGGCTTTCTACGCCATTGGTAAAGCTAGCAGGAATACGAGCCGGGTCTACATAATTACCGTATCTTTGCTTGCCTATAAATGTAGCATAGAATCCTGACGTTGCGGGCAAGAATACCGCATAGTCATTTTGTGTTGCTGTTAAATTACGATTCAATTCGACCCCACTTTATTTTTAACCAAATTCTTTCATGTATGTAATAATCGATACTTAAAAGAATATGTAATGCTGTAGCAAAGCCAGTAGCACTACCTACATCGCCAGTAAACATATATGTCCAAAGAATGGTAAACAACCAGGCAGTAATCCTGTATGTTACCATTCTTGTAATAGTTCTTTTCTTAGTTTCCATTACTTACTCTGTGCTGGCAGAATGTAGTTGTATTCTGCTAACCCACTGTTGACAGTGATCATCATAGCACCAGCATCGGCAATCTTCATAGTCTTGTCGCCATCAAGCGCAAGAATACTCATAACTTGTGTAACAGGCCATGCCCAAGTTTGCTTGAGTTTGCCTTTGATATCTGCGTGGAAAGTAAAGCTACCTGCGTGTGTACTAGCATCTCCAAAGAAGAAAACTAGGTTACCGTTTTCAGTCTTAACTTGGAACACAGTTTCTTCACTGTGTGCTTGTGCTTGTAGCTTCAAACGCTGAATGCTAGTAACACCTGGCTCGAACTCGATATCCCAAGTAGCACCTTTAAACTTAACAGTCTTAAGTTTTTCGTTAATGATTTCTGCGTTCATAAAACGATAGTCGTTTACGAAGTCGCCGGCGGCATTTTCAAAGTGTAGGCTTACTGGAACAGTTTTGCCATTGCGGTCTGCTTGGATCACTTCGATCTTTGCGTTCTCTTTGTACTCAGGGTTCTTCAAGTGTAGGTTAAGTTTGTCTAAGTTAGGCATACCAAACACACCTTCAAATTCCCCAATGGGCTTAGAAGTTTTGGCAGTTAAAATAACACTGCGGTCTTCCGCCATAGATTCAATTGTAGTAGAATCGTCTTCGCCTGTGATTTTTACCAGTGGTAGGATGCCTAGGCTATGTGTGTGTGCTACGATGTCGGTTAAAATGTCTTTCATGATAATTCCTTTCTGCTATTATATTTAGGTTTTTGTTAAAAGTCAAACAATTTATTGAATGTATTTGTCTGTTCGGTTGATCTGATATCCCAGTTTAGAACACCAATGAGGTTTTCCAACTTGTTATCAATAATGGTAGCTTCCATTTCTTCGTGATCAAATGGCAAGTCTTTGAACCACTTAGGTAATCGAAGTTCGTCTACAGGGTAAGCAACACTGGTAAATCCTAATGGGTTATCTTTAAGTTTACAAACAATTACTTTTGCCCCGTCAGTGATGCCCATAGCGTATTTGTCTTCGAACATTCGCTTAAGAGTGTTCCAATTAATACTAGCACGAACGTGACCTGGCATATTTGCCTTACCTTGTTTTTCTTCTTTGCGTTGATATTCAGTAATGTTGTTGGCACGTTTGGGACTACCTTTCTCCCAACCTGGTCGTGCTTTGAACTCTGTTCTAAACTCTGTAATCATATCTAGAACTTCATCTTCGCTAGCACCAGTTAGTACCTTTTCTAAAACATCACTTAAGAAGTTTTGAATAAATTCTGGAGTATCTGAACGCTTAAGGTCTAGACCCATGGCCTTGATCTTACCTGGCTTGCCATCTAAGTCTTGGCGCTTGCCTTCTTTATCATAGTAAAGAACAGCATAACGTTTTTTAGTAATAAACAAACTCTTTGAACCTACAATCTCTCGACCTGCTTTGATAACTTCTCCACGTGTCTTTGGACAGTGGAAAGCATCTAACATAAACTGAGGGAATGTAGCATTGACTTCGCTACCAATCTGATCATAGAGCTGAATAACAGTTTCTTTTGTCCAGGAGATAGCACCACTGTCAATGTCTTTCTTTAGAGTTTTGTAAGCACTAAAATAACACGAGTCAGTATCACCATAGATAATTGCTTTGCCTACGTGATTGTATTCGCCGGTAATAATCTCATTAACCTTTGATGCCATGTGCTTGGCAATCTGGCGACCAGTAAGTGTAGTTGATTGACCGATGCGTTTATCAAAGAACCTACAACCAGGGTTAAGAATAGCACCGTACAAACTGTTCAAGTTAATCTTCTTAACCAGCTGTCGCTTGTCCCAGTATTCTTCTTCAATCTTATTTCCTGCCGCAATTGATTCTTTGAGTTTGGCCTGCATCTCTTTACGCTCAGCATACCAACGCTTGAGCAATCCGGGAATAATACCTTCTTTCTCATAGGTAAAGATTGTGCCGTTAGCACTGATCATAAAAGGTTGATTACTTTCAAAGATCAAGCGATAGACTTCAGCGGCACTTAATACATCGCTTTCCCCACCTTCCCAGTCGATGACAATTTCTGTGCCAATCTCTTTACTCATCACAGCTTCGTATTCAAGTGTACCAAACTTGCCTTCCCATGCTGCCGCAAAACTCTTGCCCTTGGCTATAAGCCCGTCAATGTAGTCTTTGGTCATTACTGGACGTAACTGTCCAACAATGGTTTCTGGCCCCATGTTAAGCGCACGAATCGCTGAAGGATACAGTGAGTTAATATCCAGTGATCCTACCCAGTCTTGAATACCTTCTTTAGGATAGGCAACATAAGCACCAGCGGCTTGGTTATCAGCATCGTCGTCACGCTTAGGACGATTCGGAACTTGGAATCCACGACGATGACATTCGTTAATAATGGCTTGTTCAGTAACAGCCACAGCACCCATAGTAGTCTGTAGCAATACAGTACATTCGTGTGCTAGTTTGTTACTTAGATCCAGGAACTTGAGCTTCTGGTCAAGTTTGTTGAGTAGCGCACAGTCTTGTCGGTTGTACTCAACGAACTTCTTGAAGTCATTGTTGTAGAGCTGATCCAGTGTACCTTCGTAGACTGTTTTGCTTTCTCCGATTTCCATTTCGCCGATAGCATCCAGTCGATAGGTGTGGCGTTCTTCATATGTGTACTTTCTGTAAAGTTCTAATGAGTCTAAGTGAACACGACCTACTAGGTCATAGGTTGTGGCAGTTTTACCAAACTTTTCATACTCGCGCTTTTTAGGATATTGATCCCATAAGCACATTCTGCGTGTGTCGTCCTTGCTGAGAACTTTAGTAATACGGTTTACAGTATAGGGCATATCAAAGCCTTCACTGTTCCAACCACTAAGAACGTCAGCGTCTTGAATTAAGTTCAAGAAAGTGTCTAGCATGTCTGCTTCGTTGTCAAAGATATGCGTATTAGGAAAGTCTTTGACTAATTCTTCTGCTTCTTTAATGCTCATGCCCTTTGGAGGAATAGCCAAGCAGACCAATGTGTCTAGCCATTGTAGGTGAACAGCAATCGCAGTAATTGGCATGAAAGCATCGTCTGGCGATGCGTAGCCACGTTCTGGATCAAAGTCCACCTCAATATCCCAGAAAGCAACATTGAGTTTAGGTGCGTCTTGATTTAGATAGTTTTCGCTCAAGCATACAAATATCGGATTGATATCTGCTTCGTAGAGCTGTTTGTTGTTGTGAATCGCAAGTTCTTTGCGAAAGTCTTTGGTGTTTTTACAGACGATGCGACTTAAAGGATCTCCGTAAATGCTCTGGAACTTGCCCCTAGCATCCGGATAGTAAAACGTATAACGAACTGGAAAGTCTTTGAAGACTCTATTCCCGTCCTTGTCACGTTCTACTACCTTAATAACGTCAGCATCTCTTTGAAAAAATGCGTCTACGTACAAGTTAGTTTTCTCCTATGCGATTTTTGGCTCGCAAATACCTCTATGATCATTTATGGCTGATCTCACCATACTCTTATATACTTAGCAGTCTTATTAGAGCAACGCTATCAATTGTTACCAAAAGCAGATAGTTTGCTACCATGCCAGTTGATCGCCTGGTCCACGCCGCCCAACAAAATATAGCACATTGAGCAATGAATAACGGATATAAAATTAAAAACGGAGGGTTTGGTACAGTAAAGGCCATAGTAACGCTACAGCCAATACTTAAGACCCATGCTGTAATTTCCAGTACAAATCGTAAGGGCCACTCTTTAAAGTCGACTTTGGCCCAATTGTATATACCGGTAATTGTGTTTGTAATTTGATCCATTAGTCTTTGGGTAACTTATTTGTGACACCCAAAATCATCTCAATTTCATTCCAATCATTTTCATGATCTTTCCAATTGTCTTTATGAGCAATGGTAATAGCTTTATTAATAATACTTGGTTTGATTTCTAATTCTTCTGCTACGGCTTTGACTGTTTCTTTAAGACCTTCTTTGAGATCTTCAATTTCTCTCAAAACGGTACTACCTTCGTTAATTAAACGTTCTAATTTGGCTTTTTCTTCTGGCCCGTACATTCTTGTGCTCATTGACACTCCTTAAAAATGATTGTATAATATTAACATACTTAGCTACACAGAGTCAATGATAATGAAAAAGTTTATAGTCATTTTAGCATGTTTTGGGCTTTCTGTTGCTCATGCTCAAAGCTATGACGCAACAAAGAATCTGCGTAAAACAATGACCATCACTTGGGAAGTTGTTTCGGACGTTAACAAGGCTTGTGCCGCAGAATACGCAAAGTATGGTCACAAGCTTCCTTATCAAATGGATGCGTGTGCGGTTTGGAAAGGTAATACTTGTAAGATTATTACTAAGAAAAGACCAACTGAATCAGATGTTGGACATGAGATAATGCACTGTTTCCAAGAACACTTTCATTAAAAAAGCGCCCTAGGGCGCTTTTTATTTGAGTATTGTAAGATTACATCGCACCAGTGTTCATGTCTGCGGCTGCGGCAATTTCACCTTGTGTACGCTTGTCGCCAGCGGAGCGATTATTAATAGCATTAATGATACCACTGTAACGCTTTAATAGTTCGATGTCTGCCGGATCTTGACTGTTTTCTAAATCGGCAGCTAACTTGTTTAGTTCGTCAACATCCTTTTGATCTGGGCCAGCATTTGCTGTCTGAGCTGGAGCAGCCGCTGGTTTAGCAGCCGCAGGCTTACCACCTACTGGAGGCTTAGCCGGAGCCGCTGGTTTATTACCGCTCATAGCAGCCATAGTACCAGCAGCACCTAGAGCACCTGCCGCAGCCGATGACTTTACTGGATTACGAGCAACAGCGCCAGCTGCCTTTGCCGCTGCCACACCAGTTTTGTCAGCAATACTGCTTGGATTCTTTGGAGCTAGTCTACTGGTTAAACTAGGATTTGCCGCTCCAAATTTTGCACCGCTTAATGCGGCTTTGCCGGTATTATACGCACCTTTAATAAAATCTAGAGGACCTTCATCTACTCTAGATTCTAATTGAGCTAGTTTGCTACGCAAGGCTGCAATTTTATCTGATTCAGTCATTTTAGTTTCCTTTTTTGATTCGGCTACAGCAACGTTTGGAAATTGTTTCATCGCAGCCTGTGTTTGTGGTCCCATGATACCATCGGCTTTAATTTTAGCACCTTGGGCAATTAGTTGTTTTTGTAAAGCTACTACTTTAGGATCAGCACCAGCGGGAGCAGCCGCTTGAGCGGGAGCAGCTGGTTTAGCAGCGGCTGGCGCTGCCGCCTGTGCGGGCTGAGCCTGTTTATCTCTAGCAACTGCCGCTGCCTGTTCTTCATCGTCTGGCATCCAGCTACCTGTTCTAGCTTTATCTCTAGCTGCCTGAGCACCAGCAAGTCCTAAACTGGCCGCTGTACCTACTCCGGGTATTAATGATGCGACACCACCTAAACCAGATAGAGCAGCACCAGTATAGTCACCTTGTTTAGCTCTACTATAAGCATCAGCCGCTCCTAACGCTAAACCAACACCTGGAATAAATCTACCTAATCCTTTGCCCGCCGCTTTAGCTACTGGTGCTGCCGCAGTGTTTTCAGATAGATCTTGTCTAGCCTCAATAGCTTTTAACTTTGCTAGACTGTTATGGATGTCTTGGTTCATTTTGCTCTAATTAATTTGAGTACATAATCATCGATGTTTTCAGCAGTCATTTGACTAGCACCGATCATGTTCCAATCTGGTTGTGACGCTGGAGATCCTCCTGCCGCAGGCTTACCACCCACTGGAGGTTTAGCTGCTGGTTTAGCTGCCGCTGGTTTAGCTGCCGCTGGAGCAGGCGCTGATCCCGAAACTCCACCAGTCTTCTCTAGCTTGTCTAGTAATTCTTTCATTCTCTTACGAGTTGCTTCTACGGCAGCATCTCCACCTGCTCCACCTGCTGGCGGTTTAGCAGTTGCTGGTGCCGCAGGCGCCGCAGGTTCTCCTGGTTTCTGATTTTGTGGAAGATTAGGATTTGATCCAGGTACATACGGTGTACCGTCATCGTTAGTTGCCGCAACACCGCCGGGACCTGTAGTAAGTTTGCTACCGTCGTCCATTCCTTGTGTCTTGGTTTGATTTTTAGGAAGGTTAGGATTGCTACCTGGGATATAAGGATTACCTTCGCTGTCAGTAGCTGCAGCACCGCCTGGTGTAGTAGTTATTTTACTACCATCGTCAAAACCTGCTGTAGTTGACCCTGCTGCCGGTGCGCCCGCTGCTGGCGCCGCTCCTCCTGCTGCCGCACCTGCTGCCGCACCTGCTGCTGGTGCCGCTGCCGCTGGCGCCGCTGCCGCTGGTGCTTTTCCTAAATTAGCTAATCCCTTAGGTTCAACCGCAGCCACCTTTGTAGTTCCGAACAGAGTTTTTTGATCTACTGGAACAATAGACAATCCTGCCGCTTTAACTAAATCTTGGAATTCTTTTTGTTGACCTTTTTGAATCCAATTAAAAGGTGTTGCTTTTGGACTTACCTGACCACCTTCTCCGCCTTCTTCACCGTAGTAAATAATACCAGTTTTTGGGTCAATAGCATTTTGTAATCTTTCAACACCTTGACCATTAGGTTTCAGCATGGCTTGAATCTGTTTTACAGCATTTGGATCTGCTGCCGCACCTGCCGCTGCTGGTGCTGCTCCTCCTGCTGCCGGGGCTGCCCCTCCTGCTGCCGCCCCCGGTGCCGCCTCTTCTAAGCCAAACTCTCTTAGTAGTTCGTTAGCAATACCGCTTTTAAAGACAATGCCTTCGTCTTTTTTCTTGCTTTCTTTGTCAGCATCTTTGTCAGCTTTCTGACTTTGCCAACCTTGAACTGTGCGACTTTTAACTTTAGCACCACTAGGCAAAGTTACATCACGTTCTTTTTCTTTAGCTGGCTTGCGATCTTCAGACTCCATTAGGTTCTGTTTCTTGTCAAGAACTTCCAACCTTGTCAATAGTGCTTTTAAATCCATCTTTTTGTCCTCAAATTCTTATTGTATATTTATGCTCACTTTGTAAGATACAGGGTAGCGAATCCGATCTTACCGGCAGCAGCCGCCGGACGCCTTAGGCTCAGATAACTGAGTAACGGTCCTAAGGTGTGTCCTGGTTATAATCTCCAACGATATTATCGTAATCACTCATAGAAAGGCTTTGCCCTTCTTCACCCATACCAATTAG
>JACCDW011830360.1_pt1 | contig 37214 bp, 30 predicted proteins | sample 7449781 | NCBI WGS metagenome assembly JACCDW01 (sample SAMN15323449, study PRJNA562643) | freshwater metagenome | isolation source: river surface water | place: USA:Blue River Watershed | collected 2017-08-18 | reverse complement strand
GGTCAAAGAATTCTTTGGCAAAGAACCCCGCCGCGATGTCAACCCCGACGAGGCCGTGGCCGTGGGTGCGGCCATCCAAGGCCAGGTGCTCTCGGGTGACCGCAAAGACGTGTTGTTGTTGGACGTGACCCCCCTGTCCCTGGGCATCGAGACCCTGGGCGGCGTCATGACCAAGATGATCGCCAAGAACACCACCATCCCCACCAAGTTTGCGCAGACCTTCTCTACCGCCGACGACAACCAGCCAGCGGTGACCATCAAGGTTTACCAAGGCGAGCGCGAGATGGCCACTGGCAATAAGAGCCTGGGTGAATTCAACTTAGAGGGCATTGCCCCGGCACCGCGCGGCACGCCGCAAATTGAGGTGTCGTTTGACATCGATGCCAACGGCATCTTGCACGTGGGTGCCAAGGACAAAGCCACGGGCAAAGAAAACAAAATCACCATCAAGGCCAACTCGGGCTTGTCCGAGGCCGAGATCCAGCAGATGGTGAAAGATGCCGAATTGAACGCCGCCGAGGACAAGAAAAAACTCGCCCAAGTGCAAGCGCGCAACAGCGCCGAGGCCTCGGTGCACAGCGTCAAGAAGTCGCTCACCGAGCATGGCGACAAGATCGATGCCAGCGACAAAGAAAAAATCGAAGCGGCCCTCAAAGACCTGGAAGAGACCCTCAAGGGCGATGACACCGCAGCGATTGAAGCCAAGACCGAAGCGCTGATGACCGCGTCGCAAAAATTGGGCGAGAAGGTATATGCCGACATGCAAGCCCAACAGGCGGCGGCTGCCGCGTCTCCGGCGGGAGGCGAAGCCGCCAAGCCAGCCGACGACAATGTGGTGGATGCCGAGGTCAAAGAGGTCAAAAAAGGCTGATCCCACCTGAGCACCCCACCCGCCGCGCTGTGCCTGCCACCAGGTCAGCGCGGTTTGTTTGTTTCAACCGCAACCCCTTGAGCTGCACCACACCATGGCCACCAAACGCGACTACTACGAGGTTTTGGGTGTTCCCAAAAACGCCAGCGACGAAGAGATCAAAAAGTCCTACCGCAAGCTGGCCATGAAATTCCACCCTGACCGCAATCAGGGTGATGCCTCCGCTGAAGTGAAGTTCAAAGAGGCCAAAGAGGCCTATGAAATGCTGTCGGACGCTGAAAAGCGCGCCGCCTACGATCAGTACGGCCACGCTGGGGTGGACCCCAATATGCGCGGCCCGGGTGGCGCGGGTTTTGGCGGTGCAGGCTTTGCCGATGCATTTGGCGATATTTTTGGCGACATCTTTGGACAAGCCCGCCGCCAGCAAGGGGGTCGCCAGGTGTTTCGCGGCAACGACCTCAGCTACGCCATGGACATCACCTTGGAAGAAGCGGCCACCGGCAAGGATGCGCAAATCCGCATCCCCAGTTACGACGAGTGCGACACCTGCCACGGCAGCGGTGCCAAGCCCGGCACCTCGGCCAAAACCTGCGGCACCTGCCAAGGCAGCGGCCAGGTGCAAATGCGCCAAGGTTTTTTCAGTGTGCAGCAAACCTGCCCCCATTGCCGTGGCACGGGCAAGATCATTCCCGACCCTTGCAACCCTTGCAATGGCAACGGCAAGATCAAGACCCACAAAACCCTGGAAGTGAAAATCCCAGCGGGCATCGACAACGGCATGCGCATCCGCAGCACGGGCAACGGCGAGCCGGGCACCAATGGCGGCCCGCCGGGGGATTTGTACATCGAAATCCGCACCCTCAAGCACGATATTTTTGAGCGCGATGGCGACGATTTGCATTGCGCCGTGCCCGTGGGCATGACCACTGCGGCCTTGGGCGGTGAAATCACCGTGCCCACCTTGCAAGGCGAGGCCGCCATCGACCTGCCCGAAGGCACCCAAACCGGCAAACAGTTTCGCTTGCGTGGCAAGGGCATCAAAGGCCTGCGCGCCACCTTCCCCGGCGATTTGTACTGCCACATCACGGTGGAGACACCGGTCAAGCTCACCGAGCACCAGCGCAAATTGCTCAAAGAACTCGATGAGTCGCTGAAAAAAGGCGGCGACAAACACTCGCCCAACGAAAAAGGTTGGGCCGACAAATTGCGCAGCTTTTTCAATTGACAGTTAAAGCCATGGCGACCACACTCAAGCCATGGCTGTAACCCTTCAATTCATCGGTGGCGCAGACAGCGTCACCGGTTCCAAATACCTGGTCAGAAGCGGTTCCCAATCGCTGATGGTCGACTGCGGTCTGTTCCAAGGTTTCAAGCAACTGCGTTTGCGCAACTGGGACCCATTGCCCGTCAAGCCAGGCAGCATCGATGCCGTCATCCTCACCCACGCCCACCTCGACCACAGCGGCTACGTGCCCAAGCTGCAACGCGACGGTTTTACGGGTCGGGTGCATGTGAGCCCAGGCACCCGCGACCTGTGCAAAATTTTGTGGCCCGACAGCGGGCATTTGCAAGAAGAAGACGCGATGTTTGCCAACCGCCATGGCTTTAGCAAACACAGCCCCGCGCAAGCTTTGTATGGCCGCCAAGATGCGGTCAACAGCCTGGCCTTGCTGCAAAGCCATGCCTGGGGCCAGCGGTTTTCGCCCTTGCCGGGCTGGCATGCGACCTTCACTTCAGCGGGCCACATCTTGGGCGCGAGCAGCTTGTTGCTGGAAGTCGGTGAACGGCGCATTTTGTTCAGCGGCGACTTGGGCCGACCCGATGACCTGATCATGAAGCCCCCGCAAGACCCGCCAGCGGCCGATACGGTGCTGATCGAATCGACTTACGGCAACCGGGTCCACCCGCACGAAGATGCCATGGCCGAATTGGCCCCGGCCTTGCAACGCGCTGCGGCCCGCTCGGGCGTGGTGGTGATTCCGGTGTTTGCCGTGGGCCGCGCCCAGGCCATCTTGCATGCGATTGCCACCTTGAAAGCGCGCGGCGTGGTGCCCCACCACCTGCCGGTGTTTTTGGACAGCCCCATGGCGGTGCACACCACCGACTTGTTTCGCCACCACCCCGATGGCCACCGCTTGGACCCGGCCCAGTTGCAGGCCATGCAAAACGTGGCCGTGATGGTCGAGAGCGTGCAAGACTCCAAGGCCCTGGCCAAACGCCATGGCCCCAAAGTGATTTTGTCGGCCAGCGGCATGGCCACCGGCGGGCGCGTGCTGCACCACCTGAGCTTGTATTTGCCCGATCACCGCAACATGGTCATCCTGACGGGCTACCAAGCGCCGGGCACACGCGGCGCATCACTGGCTTCGGGCCAAGCCAGCGTGCGCATTCATGGGCGCGATGTCGATGTCAAGGCCGAGGTGGTGTGCATGTCCTCGGCTTCTGCCCATGCCGACCGTGTGCAACTGATCGAATGGCTCTCGCGCATGCCTACAGCACCCTCACAGGTGTATGTGGTGCATGGAGAGGCCGCCGCCAGCGATGCCCTGCGCTGGAACATCGAGCATGAATTGGGTTGGCGCGCGCGCGTGCCCGATCACTTGAGCGTCTGGCCCCTGTAGCGGCCAGGGGGACACGGTTAGAAAAATCGGTCCAGCAATTTGCGCGAGTGGCGGTCCAAACGAGACAGGTCTCGGATCAAATACTGCACCCCATGGGCATCGCTGACCAACCAGGTTTGGCTGCTCATGCGCCGGATGTCCTCTTCGCCTTTGAGCAACAAACGGGTGGGCCCTCGGTTGGTTTGCACAAACCACGTGCAAGGTGCGATGAATCCGCTGACCCGCTCCAAGCGCTCAATCTCAGGCATGAATTCACGCTCGCCCACCGCTTGCAACAAAGCCTCTCTTTGCGCGGGATCAATGGTTTGGATGTCGTCCACCCACACCAATTCATGGCCTTGTCGGTTGAGCACGGAAAAACCTGTGTCGGGGTGCGACACCGGAAAAGCCCGCACCACCACCACATGGGTGTGCACACTGCCATCGGTGAGTTGGAGCACCCAAACGCCAAAGGCATCGCGCGCCAACTTGAATGGCACGCGTGGCGCTTGTTCGCCATGGGTCATGTCTGGGCTCATCGCGCCTCCTGTGCGGTCATGGCCGCCATGGCCACCCGATCGGCTTCGCTTTGCCGGGCTTGGGCATCGTACAAACGGAAATACGCGCCTTGGCGTTGCATCAAATCGGCATGCGTGCCCTCTTCCACCAAGCGGCCGCGCTCGAGCACCACCAAGCGATCGGCCTGTTGCAAGGTGGACAAGCGGTGGGCAATGGCAATGGTGGTGCGGCCACGCACCAAGTTGTCCAATGCGCGCTGGATTTCTTGCTCGGTCTCGCTGTCCACCGAAGAGGTGGCTTCGTCCAATATCAAAATGCGCGGGTCGATCAACAAGGCGCGCGCGATGGAAATGCGTTGGCGCTCGCCGCCAGACAAACCCTGGCCACGCTCGCCCACCAAGGAGTCGTAGCCCTGGGGCAGTCGCATGATGAATTCGTGCGCATGGGCGGCCCGGGCCGCGGCCACAATTTCTTCTCGGCTGGCCTGGGGCAGGCCATAAGCGATGTTGTCGGCGATGGTGCCAAAAAACAGAAAAGGCTCTTGCAGCACCAGGCCAATGTGCCTGCGGTAGTCGCTCAACCGCAAGTCCCGGATGTCGACCCCATCGATGCGGATGCTGCCCTCGCTCACGTCATAAAAGCGGCACAACAGGTTGACCAAGGTGGTTTTGCCCGAACCGCTTTGCCCCACCAAGCCAATCATTTCACCCGGGGCAATGCGCAAACTCAGGCCACGCACCACCGCGCGGTTGCCGTAGCGAAAGTCAATGCCTTCGATGTCAATGCGCCCCTTGACCACTGGCATGGCACGCGGGTTGGCGGCTTCGGGCACGCTCGACACATGGTCCAAAATTTCAAAAATGCGCTTGGCACCGGCGGCGGCGCGCTGCACATGGGCGACGATGCGGCTCATCGAATCCAGCCGGGTGTAGAAGCGCCCGATGTAGGCCAAAAACGCGGTCAAAACGCCCAAGGTGACTTGGTGGTTGGAGACCAAATAAATGCCAAAGGCCCAAATCACCAACAAGCCCACTTCGGTGAGCAAGGTCACGGTGGGCGAAAACAAGGCCCAAACGAAATTGATGCGGTCGTTGACCTGCAGGTTTTGCCGATTCGCCTCGCGAAACCGCTCGGCCTCGCGCTGCTCTTGGGCAAAGGCCTTGACCACCCGAATCCCGGGAATGGTGTCGGCCAGCACATTGGTCAGCTCGGACCAAACACGGCCGACTTTTTCAAAGCCCGTGCGCAGTTTGTCGCGCACCACATGGATCAACCAAATGATCAAGGGCAAGGGCACCAAGGTGACCAAGGCCAGGGTGGGATCGATGGAAAACAAAATCACCGCGGTCATCAATATCATCAGCACATCGGTGGCGAATTCCAACAAGTGCACCGATAAAAACAAGCACAGGTTGTCGGTTTCGCTGCCCACGCGGTTGAGCAAGTCACCGGTGCGCCGGCCGCCAAAATACTCCAGCGACAGCTTCATCAAATGCTCGTAGGCGGTGGTGCGCAAATCGGCACCAATGCGCTCGGAAACCAGGCCCAGCACATAGTTTTTGGCCCAACCCAAGCCCCATGCCAACAGGGCTGCGGCCAACAACCCGGCCATGTACCAGGGCACGATGCCGGGCTCTATCTCTTTGCCATTTTGAAAGGGGACCAGCACATCGTCCATCAGCGGCATGGTCAGATAAGGTGGCACCATGCTGGCACCGGTGGCGGCCAGTGTGAGCAAAAAGCCCAAAAACAATTGCCCTTGATAAGGCTTGGCAAACCGCCACAAGCGCAACAAGCTCAAAGTCGATGCCGGCGCATCTTTGGCATCTTCTTCATCCTCGGGCGAAGCCGACTCCAACTCTGGGTTGGCAAGCGGCAGTGCGGCACCCGCGCTGGCCGATTGATTTGGCGTGTTGAAGGGGGCCATGGCCTGGTCAAACAGCGACTGCAAGCGCAATGCATCGGGGTTGTGGGCCAGGGTGAACCGCCATTGGGCCAAGCGGCCTTGGTCGTCAAAAAGCTCCAGCGAGCCCGCCCCCGCATGGTCGCTGTGCTGCAAGCGCAAACCCGGACGCAACGGCCAATGCCCCAGGGTTTGCTCACCCTCGGCCCCGGCGGTTTGCAAAATCAGCTCCGATGCCGTCAACACCAGGGCTTGGTGTTGAAAAAACAATTGCGCATCCAAGTCAACTTCCAGGCGCGCCCATGCGTTTTCAACACCATGCCCGGCCAAGCCCATGCCTTCCCATTTTGATAACGGGTTGGCTGCTGAGGTGACAATCGGGTCAAAAGAGGACTTCATGTTTCAAATATTCAAGGATTACCCACCAAAGTTTTGGCTTTCAATGCCAAGCAACGGGTTTATTTTTCAAGCCTGCTGTCGAGTCCTTCATTCTAACGGCCACCCCTCCCCTGCACCGCCTGGAAACCCGCATCTTGCCCATTGATAGCAAAGTACTCATGCCATTTCCAGACATCCAAATTCTGAGCGTTCGCCACTTGCGTGGCCCCAATGTGTGGACCTACCGCGCGGCCATTGAGGTTTGGGTCGACATCGGTCCGCTGGAAGACCATCCCTCCAACAGCTTGCCGGGTTTCAATGACCGGCTGCAAGCTTGGTTGCCCGGCATGATCGAGCACCGATGCAGCGTGGGCCAACGCGGCGGCTTTTTCCAACGCCTGTTGCAAGGCACTTGGGTGGGCCACATCATGGAACATGTGGCCATCGAGTTGCAAACCATGGCCGGCCTGGAAGTCGGTTTTGGCAAAGCCCGTGAAACCCACCAACGCGGCATCTACAAAGTGGTGGTGCGGGCGCGCCAGTACGACGTGGCGCATGCCAGCTTGGTGGCCGCGCGCGATTTGGTGATGGCCGCCATCCACAACACCCCCTATGACGTGGCGGCGACGGTGGATCGCCTCAAGGCCATGGCCGACCGCTTGTGTTTGGGGCCCAGCACGGCCTGCATTGTGGATGCGGCCGCACAGCGCGGCATCCCCGCCCTGCGCCTGACCGACGGCAACTTGGTGCAACTCGGCCACGGCTCGCGCCAGCGCCGCATTTGGACGGCCGAAACCGATCGCACCAGTGCTGTGGCCGAAAGCATCTCCAGTGACAAAGATTTGACCAAGCGCTTATTGGCCCAGTGCGGTGTTCCCATCCCCGAAGGCCGCATTGCAGACAGTCCCGAGCAAGCTTGGGAAGCGGCCCAAGACATTGGTCTGCCGGTGGTCGTCAAACCCAGCGACGGCAATCATGGGCGCGGCGTGGCCTTGGACCTGCACACCCAGGCTGAGGTCGAAGCCGCGTGGCGGGTGGCCGAGGCCGAAGGCAGCCATGTCATCGTTGAACGCCATGTGCTGGGCGAAGAACACCGTTTGTTGGTGGTGGGCGACAAGGTGGTCGCAGCCGCCCGCGGTGAACTCGCTTGCATCGTTGGCGATGGCGTGTCCACGGTGGCCCAACTGATCGAGCAACAAATCAACACCGACCCGCGCCGTGGTGAAGAAGAACACTTTCCACTGGACACCATCCGTTTGAACGAACACCCCCATGCGGTGCTGGAATTGCAACGCCAAGGCTTGAATGCCGACAGCGTTCCCGCTGCGGGTCGGCGCGTCATCGTGCAGCGCAACGGCAATATGAGCAACGATGTGACCGATCTGGTTCACCCCGAGGTGGCCGAGGTCGTCACCTTGGCCGCGCGGGTGGTGGGTTTAGACATCGCAGGCATTGACCTGGTGGCCCAAGACATTTCCCGCCCCTTGCATGAGCAAGGCGCGGCGGTGGTGGAGGTCAATGCAGGCCCCGGCCTATTGATGCACCTCAAGCCCGCCACGGGCCAAGCCCGCCCGGTGGGCCATGCCATTGCCGACCATTTGTTCCCACCCAACGACAACGGGCGCATCCCCATCGTGGGCATCATCGGTCACCGCCACACCGCTGGCGTGGCCCAATTGGTCGCTTGGTTGCTGCACCTGTCGGGCAGCCGGGTGGGCATTGCTTGCAGCCAGGGTTTGTTCATGGACCAACGCCAGGTCGATGCAAACGATGCGCGTGGCTTTGACATGGGTGAACGCCTGCTCATCAACCGCAGCATCGATGCGGCGGTGTTTGAAACCTCACCGCGCCACATCTTGCTCGAAGGCCTGCCCTACGACCGCTGCCAAGTGGGCCTGGTCACCGATATGCCCGCGATCGATGGCCTGCAGGATTTGGATGTGATGAATGCCGACAACCTGCGCCAAGTGGTGCGCACCCAAGTCGATGTGGTGTTGCGCGAAGGCGTGGCGGTGCTCAATGCCGATGTCAGCGCAGTGGCCGAACTCGAAGACCTGTGCGACGGCGAAGTCATGATGTATGGCATCAACCCCGATGGGCCCATCTTGGCCGCGCACCGCCGCCAAGGCCGCCGTTCGGTCTATTGCCGCCAAGGCCATGTGACCTTGGCCCGCGGCGACCAAGAGACCACTTTATTGCACCTCGAACTCGGCCCAGTGGCGCGTTTGCTCAAGCAAGACGACATGTCGGTGTCGCACCTGCTCGCGGCCGTGGCCTGCGCTTGGTCGCTGGGGGTCACCCCCACCCTGATCCGCGCGGGTTTGAAAAATTTCCGCCAAAAAACCGAGTCCGAATCCCAAGAAAAAGCAAGGATGAAAGCCTGATGGACATCTCACGCATCCGCGCCCTGCGCGGCCCCAACTTGTGGACACGCCACACCGCCATTGAAGCCATGGTCCAGTGCCATGGCCCTGAATGCGATCTGCGCCATGCCCCCGATTTTGAGCAACGCTTGCGCCACCTGTTTCCCGGGCTGGGCCAGTTGCGCACCACCCAGCAAGGCGCTGTGTTGAGCATGGCCCATGCCATCGAAGATGCCACCTTGCACATGCAAATCGAAGCCGGTTGCCCTGTCACTTTCAGCCGCACCACCTTGACCCCAGAGGCGGGGCTGTACCAAGTGGTGGTGGAGTACACCGAAGAAGAAGTGGGCCGGCTGGCCCTTGAATTGGCCCAGCAGCTGTGCCAAGCCGCTTGGGACAACACGGCCTTTGACATCGATGCAGCGCTGAGCCAATTGGCGGCCTTGGACGAAGACATCCGCTTGGGCCCTTCGACCAGCTCCATCGTGGACGCTGCCTTGGTGCGCGGCATCCCCTACCGCCGCTTGACCGAAGGCAGCTTGGTGCAATTTGGTTGGGGCAGCAAACAGCGCCGCATCCAAGCCGCCGAAACCGATTTGAGCAGCGCCATTGCAGAAGCCATTGCGCAAGACAAAGACCTGACCAAAAAACTGCTCGATGCCGCTGGCGTGCCCGTGCCCCAAGGTCGCCCAGTGAAAGATGCCCAAGATGCTTGGGCGGCGGCCCAGGCCATTGGCACCCCTGTGGTGGTCAAGCCCCGCGACGGCAACCAAGGCAAGGGGGTCACGGTCAACATCAGCAGCCGCGAGGACATCGAGGCGGCTTTCCACAACGCCGCCAAATTCCGCGACGAGGTCATGGTCGAGCGCTTTTTGCCCGGCAGCGATTACCGTTTGTTGGTGGTGGGCGACCAATTGGTGGCCGCTGCCCGGCGCGAACCGCCGCTGGTGATTGGCGACGGCCAGCACACGGTGAGCGAGTTGGTCGAGCGGGTCAATGCCGACCCCCGCCGAGGCGAAGGCCACTCCACATCGCTGACCAAAATCCGTTTTGACGATGTGGCCCTGGCCCGCCTGAAAGAGCAAGGCCTGTGCGCCAACTCCATCCCCGCCAAAGGGGTGCGGGTGATTTTGCGCAACAACGCCAACCTGTCCACCGGTGGCACGGCCACCGATGTGACCGACGATGTACACCCCGAAGTGGCCGCCCGCGCCATCGCAGCCGCCCAAATGGTGGGGCTGGATGTGTGTGGGGTGGACATGGTGTGCGAATCCGTCTTGCGCCCGCTCGAAGAACAATGCGGCGGTGTGGTCGAGGTCAATGCCGCACCCGGCCTGCGCATGCACCTGCAACCGTCTTATGGCAAGGGCCGAGATGTCGGCAAAGCCATCATGTCCATGCTGTATGCACCGGGCGACGACGGCCGCATCCCCGTGATCGCGGTCACCGGCACCAACGGCAAAACCACCACGGTGCGCCTGACCGCCCACCTGTTGCGCACCCATGGTTTGCGGGTTGGCATGACCAACACCGATGGCGTGTATGTACAAGGCCGTCAAATCGACAGCGGCGACTGCAGCGGCCCGCGCAGCGCACGCAATGTGCTGATGCACCCCCATGTGGATGCAGCCGTGCTGGAAACCGCGCGCGGGGGCATGCTGCGCGAAGGCCTAGCCTTTGACCGTTGCAGCGTGGCCGTGGTCACCAACATCGGCATGGGCGATCACCTGGGCCTGAACTACATCACCACGGTGGAAGACCTGGCGGTGCTCAAGCGCATGATCGTGCAAAACGTGGCCACCAGCGGCATGGCCGTGCTCAATGCGGCCGACCCCATGGTGGCCGCCATGGCCAGCAGCTGCCCGGGCCAAGTCACGTTTTTTGCCCTGGACCCGCACCAACCCACCCTGACCACCCACCGGGCCCAGGGCAAGCGGGTGCTGTTTGTCGAAGACGACCAACTGGTGGCCGCTGAAGGCAAGTTTGAAATGCGCATTCCTTTGTCGCAAATTCCGCTGACCCGCTCAGGAGCGATTGGCTTTCAAATTGAAAACGCCATGGCCTCGGTGGCTGCGGCCTGGGCATCGGGTGTGCCCTGGGCCACCATCACCCGCGGGCTGGCCACTTTTGTCAGCGATGCCATGGCTGTGCCCGGCCGCTTCAATGTGTTTGACTACAAAGGGGCCACCTTGATCGCCGACTACGGCCACAACCCAGATGCCATCAAGGCCCTGGTGCAGGCGGTGACCAACTTGCCCGCCAATCGGCGCAGCGTGGTCATCAGTGGCGCGGGCGACCGCCGCGACGAAGACATCCGCCAGCAAACCCGCTTGATCGGCGAAGCCTTTGACGATGTGGTGTTGTTCCAAGATGCTTGCCAGCGCGGCCGTGCCGATGGCGAGGTGTTGGCCTTGCTGCGCCAAGGTTTGGACGGCGCGCGCCGCACCAGCCACATCGAAGAAATTCGCGGCGAATTCACCGCCATCGATGCGGCCATTGACCGCCTCACACCCGGTGACCTGTGCCTGATCTTGATCGACCAAATCGAAGAAGCCCTGGCCCACATCACCCGGCGGGTCCAAGAAAACCGCAAGGTCCTGAGCGAGCACTGAATCACCTGGGCAGGCGGTGGTGCCAATAGCGGGCATGGGCTTGGCGCTCGCAGTGCACCTGATCGGCTTGGGCCGATGACCACATGCCCGCGCCACAGCGCACACTCTCGACCACGCTGATGCCTTGCGCCTGGTAGCGCGCCATCACCTCCGCCGTGGGGTGGCCGTATCGGTTGCGATAACCCGCTTGCACCCAAGCCCAGCGCGGTGCCACGGCGGCCAAAAATTCTGCGGTGGACGAGGTGTTGCTGCCATGGTGCGGCACCAGCAGCACATCGGCGCGCAAGCCCATCGCGTCACCCCCCTTTTGCGTGTGCGCCGCGATCAAAGCCTTTTCTTGCGCGGCTTCAATGTCGCCGCTGAGCAGCACCACACCACCTTGGGCCGCCACCCTGAGCACACAGCTGATGGTGTTGGGCTTGAGGCGTTCACTGTGCTGCGCCGCAAACGGGTGCAGAAAATCAAACCGAACCCCATCCCACTCCCAACCCACGCCCGCCTGACAAGGCTGGCCGGGTCGCCAGCGGTGCAAAGGGTGCGAAGCAGGCAATGAACCCCACCAAGGGGTGTGGAGGTTCATTTGCAAAACCGCCGCTGCGCCGCCAATGTGGTCGCTGTCGGAGTGGCTCAGCACCAGTGCGTCCAAGCGCAAGCCCCATACGCGCAACATCGGCAGCACCACCCGCTGGCCCGCATCGGTCTCGCGCGAATAACGCGGGCCGGTGTCAAACAGCAGCGCATGCCGGGCGGTGCGCACCAATACCGCGTGGCCTTGGCCAATGTCTGGGAACCACACCTCCACTTGCTGGGGTTCTGGCGCAGGCACCCGCCACAACAGGGCCGGGGCCATCAGGCTCAGACCGAATGCGCGCACCACCCCAGGCCATGGCATGGCCAAACACATGGCACCCACAGTGGCGGCGGCGGTGGCCCACACCGCCGGTGCGGGCGCGTGCCACACGCCCCAGGGCCATGCGGCCATGGCTTGCAAGACGGTCACCAAAGCCTGCAAGGACACCGCCGCCAAGTCCCAAGCCCAGGGCAACAATGCACCCAACATGCACAAGGGTGTGACCCACAAGGTGACCCAAGGAATGGCCAGCGCATTGGCCAACAAACCCACCGCAGACACCTGTTGAAACAGCAGCAAACTCAGTGGGGCCAGGCACAGGGTGATCAAGCATTGCTCACGCCACATGCGCCACAAGCGCTGCGGCCACCCGGTGCCTGCGGGGCGCGGCTGTGGGTCGCCACCGGTGGCAAACAACACGCCCACGGCCACAAAACTGAGCCAAAACCCCGCTTGGAACATGGCCCACGGGTCCAACAACAAGACCAAGGCACAAGCGGCCAACCAGACCTGGGGCCAAGGCCAGCGCCGACCCGTGGCAGTGAGCAACGTGACCAAGGCCAACATCCAGATCGTGCGTTGCGCCGGAATGCCCCAACCGCTGAAGACGGCATACGCCAGCGCCAGGCCCAGGCCACTCCAACGCGCGGCTTGATCTGCAGGCCACCACAAACACCAAGATGGCCCCCAGCGATCGGTGCGCCGCCAAGCCCAGGCCACCACCCCCGCGCACAGCCAGGCAAACATGGTCACGTGCAAACCCGAAATGCTGACCAAATGGGCCACGCCGGTGGCGCGAAACACATCCCAGTCGGCCCGCTCGATGCTGGCCTGGTCACCGATGAGCAAAGCGCTGATCAAGCCAGCCCATTGAGGATCCACGGTGCGCGACTGGATGCGCTCGCGCATGGCTTGCCGCCATTGCGCCACCGGGTAGCGCCAGGTGGTGGCCAAGCGCTCGGGTGGCGGCTCTAGCCGACCCGCGCGCACATAGCCGGTTGCCCCCAAGCCCTGCTCCCAGGCCCACAACTCAAAATCAAACCCATGGGGATTGACCTGGCCATGCGGTCGCTTGAGGCGAACCACCATGCGCCAGCGCTCACCGGCTTGCAAGCGCGGCACTGGGGCATGCTCTTGTGTACCCCAGCGGCCCGCATACCAACCCAGCAGCACCTCGGCGGGCAAGTCCACGCTTTGGCCTTGCCACTGGGCCGACTCTATGGCCAAACGAAAGCGCAAACTGTCTTCGGTGCGCTGGGGCAAGGCGGACACCACGCCCACCACCTGCACATCGCGGCCTTCCAAAGACGGTGCCAACAGGTGCTGCTCTTGCCACACAGCGCGCAGGCCGCCCAAGGCAAACACCACGGCCCAAACCGGCACAAACACCCGCCACAAAACCGTGACCGCCTGGGGTGTGGTGTGCTGGGACCGTGGCCGCAACCACACCCAGGCTGGCATCAAACACAAGCCATAGGCCCACCACGGCCACAGCGGTGCATGCCACAGGTGAGCGGCCGTGGCCAGCACGCAGGCCAAGCAGGCAGGGGTGATGCGGTCTGGCCCGCGGCGGATGCTCATGCGCCCTCCCAGCGGGGAGGATGCCCCGCTCAGCGCATGAATTTACATCTTTTGGGTTACTGGCAGACTTCTTTTTTCAGCAGGGCTTGGACCGAACCAGGCCGGATGGGGGTCTCGCGCACCCGCCACTCGGTCTCATCCTGGCTCGACAGCGGCGCGCCCTTGCCCTGGGGCTGCTCATATACGCTGTGGGACAAGCGGGCCACCATGTCGGTGATGCAATGCACCCGCCAGCGGGTCAAGGTGGACTTGACCTTGGGCCCGGTCGGCGCACCAGGCGCGCCGGTGGCGGTCAACACATCGGTCAACTCGGCCAAGGTCCAGGCGTAGCGGGTGACATGGGCCACTTTGACCGAGTCTTTGTCGAAAAAGTGGGTGACTTGCTCGGTCTTTTCCAATTGCGACCATTCGGCCTGGGCCGAGCCGAGGCTGCCCAAACAGACCAAGCCACAGACCAAGGCCCCAGCCGTCATGGCTGGGGGCAGGGCCCAACGCAGATGAGGGGGTTTGCAGGTATTCATGTCAGAGGTATCGGCACCAAGCGTCTATTTCTTGAGGGTGATCTCAACAGCACGCAAAGATACCCACCGCTACACTGCGGCCCTCGCCCCCATGGGGCCCTGAACCACGGAGAAACCATGCGCATCGCCGATCAACTCAAAGCCCTGAACATCACCCTGCCCCCCGTGGCCACGCCTGCGGCCGCCTATGTGCCCTTTGCCATCACCGGCAACTTGGTGTTTTTGAGCGGCCACATTGCGCGCCAAAATGGCAAACCCTGGGTGGGGCAACTCGGTTTGGACACCGACACCGCCACCGGGCAAGCGGCAGCGCGCGCTGTGGCCATTGATTTGATGGGCACCTTGCAAGCGGCCTGCCAGTCGCAAGGCAAAACCTTGGAAGATGTGCAGCGCATCGTCAAGGTGCTGAGCTTGGTCAACTCCACCCCCACCTTCACCGAGCAACACCTGGTCACCAATGGGTGCAGCGAGCTGCTGGGCCAGGTGTTTGGCCCGCGCAGCGCACATGCCCGCAGCGCGTTTGGCGTGGCCCAGTTGCCCATGGGCGCTTGCGTGGAAATTGAACTGATCGCCGAGTTGGGCTGAACCGGGCTGGGCCGGGCACAGCCTGGCCCGCTTCACAGCACGCGCAAAACCTGGGTGGGTTTGAAGCCCAGGTCGGCCACTTTGCCTTTTCGCCCGCGCACCGCTTTGGCGTTGTTCAAGCTTCTGATCTCCAGGGTTTCATCGCGCGCTTTACCGCCGCGCCCCAGACCCACCAAGGAAATGCTGCGGGTATAGGCCGCCGCGCCCGCGAGGGTGTCTTTGGCTTCCAGGTCCATCAGCATCAGGCCACGCCCGCCCTTTTCCATCGCCTTGAGTTCGGTGATGTCAAAAGTCAAGATGCGCCCGCCGGTGGAGGCGCAGGCCACGTGGCTTGCAATGGGCAAAGGCTCGGCACCATTGCCGCCGCCCACCAAAGAGGGCACGCACAGGCTTTCGCCCGCAGCCAAATGGATGAAGGCCTTGCCACCTTTGTTGCGCGAGACCAGGTTGTCGATGCAGCACACAAATCCATAACCGCCCGAGTTGCTCAGCAACAAGGTGAGCGTGGGCGGGCCGGCAAAGTAATGCACCAATTGGGTCCCGGATTCCGCATCGACCATGGTGGTGACCGGTTGACCGTCGCCACGCGCACCGGGTAACGAGGCCACGGGCACCGAATACACCCGACCGTTGGAGCCAAAAGCAATCAGTTGATCAACCGTGCGGCACTCAAAGGTGTCGTAGAGCTCATCGCCGGCTTTGAAGGCGAAGCTGCTGGGGTCGTGGCCATGGCCCGTGCGCGCGCGCACCCAGCCTTTGTCAGACACCACCACGGTCACGGGCTCGTCAACCACCTTGACTTCGGCAACGGCTTTTTTCTCTTCTTGAATCAAGGTGCGGCGCGGATCGGCAAACACCTTGGCATCGGCCTCGATTTCTTTCACCACCAAGCGGCGCAATGAGGCGGCACTGCCGAGCACGTCTTCCAGCTTGCCCTGCTCTTCGCGCAACTCTTTGAGCTCTTGCTCGATTTTAATGGCCTCCAAGCGCGCCAATTGGCGCAAACGGATGTCCAAAATATCGTCGGCCTGGCGCTCGGTCAGCTTGAAGCGTTCGATCAATGCGGGCTTGGGCTCGTCGCTGTGGCGAATGATGCGGATGACCTCGTCGATGTTGAGCAACACCAACTGACGGCCTTCCAATATGTGGATGCGTGCCAGCACCTTGTCCAAGCGAAATTGCGAGCGCCGCTGCACCGTGGTTTGGCGAAACGCAATCCATTCCTCAAACATTTGGCGCAAGGTTTTGGGCACGGGTTTGCCGTCCAAGCCCACCATGGTGAGGTTGATCGAGGCGGAGCTCTCCAAGCTGGTGTGCGCGAGCAAGGTGGTGATGAGTTCTTGCTGCTCAATCGTTCGGGTTTTGGGCTCAAACACCAAACGCACCGGTGCGTCTTTGCTGGACTCGTCGCGCACCCCGTCAAGCACCGCGAGGATGGTGGCTTTGAGCTGGGTTTGCTCGGGCGTGAGTGCTTTTTTGCCGGTCTTCACCTTGGGGTTGGTGAGCTCTTCAATTTCTTCCAGCACCTTTTGGCTGCTCACGCTGGGGGGCAGTTCGTTGACCACCAACTGCCATTGGCCGCGCGCGAGGTCTTCAATCACCCAGCGGGCACGCACCTTGAGCGAGCCGCGCCCAGTGGCGTAAGCGTCGGCAATGTCTGCCGCGCTGCTGATGATTTGCCCACCGCCCGGGTAGTCGGGGCCGGGGATCAGGGCAAACAATTCTTCATTGCTGAGCTTGGGGTTTTTGATCAGGGCCACACAGGCATCGGCCACTTCGCGCAGGTTGTGGCTGGGAATTTCCGTGGCCATGCCCACCGCGATGCCACTGGCCCCATTGAGCAAGGCAAAGGGAAGGCGAGCGGGCAACTGCTTGGGCTCTTCGGTGGAGCCGTCGTAGTTGGGCTGGAAGTCCACCGTGCCTTCGTCGATTTCATCGAGCAACAAGCTGGTGATGCGCGCCAACCGCGCCTCGGTGTAGCGCATGGCCGCCGCCCCGTCGCCATCGCGCGAGCCGAAGTTGCCTTGCCCATCGATCAGCGGGTAGCGCTGCGAGAAATCTTGCGCCATGCGCACCAGCGCGTCGTATGCGGCGGTGTCGCCATGCGGGTGGTAGCGGCCCAGCACATCGCCCACCACGCGGGCGCTTTTCACAGGGCGTGCGCCCACCGCGCCATTGGGCCCACCAAAGCCCAAACCCATGCGCGACATGGCATACAAAATGCGCCGCTGCACCGGCTTTTGGCCATCGCACACATCGGGCAAGGCGCGGCCCTTGACCACGCTCAAGGCGTATTCGAGGTAGGCGCGTTGGGCGTAATGCCCCAAGGCGATGCCGTCATCCGATTCGGCATCTGAAAGGCCGGGGGTCAAGGCATCCGTCATCGTTGTCGACTGTCCATTTGTATTGATTCGTTGGTCATTTGTGCACCGCCCCAGACGGCTGCGATGCCGATAGCCCTGTGGCATGTCACGGCTGTCAAAGGGGGGCATTGTATGGAGCCCCAGTCATCCCATGGCTCGCGATACATGGCAGGCATTTGGGGGCCCTTGAGGCGGGAGGCAATCATCACCACACATTCCAAGGCAAGGCCAATACATCTTCGCTGATCCAGCGGGGCTGATCGACGGCGCACAGCATGAGGCCGTGGCCGATGCGTTGGTCCGGGTGGGCTTTGCGAAAGGCTTGCAGACCCAGGGTTTGCTTGCGCGTCGGTTGAGTGGTGAGCTTGACCTCGATGGGGTGCAGCCAGCCATCGCGCTCGATGATGCAGTCCACCTCTGCCCCGGTGCTGGCGCGCCAGTGGTAGAGGTTGGCGCTGCCACCCATCAAGGCCATGGTTTTGCGCAGTTCACAGACCATCGCGGTCTCGAACAGGGCGCCAAACAGGGGGTGACTGCCCAGCGCCTGCGGGCTGCTCATGGCGGCATGGTGGCAGGCCAAGCCGGTGTCCATCAGATAGCCCTTGGGGCTTTTGCTCACGCGTTTGATGCGGTTGGCAAAAAATGCGGGCAGCTCAAACCACTGAAAGGTGGCTTGCATCATGCGCAGCCAGCGCTGAGCGGTTTTGGGGGTGATGCCAATTTCACGGCCCAATTGGCTGTGGTTAATTTCCTGCGCGGTCAATGCGCTCATCAGGCGCACAAAACGACCAAAGTCGTGCCAGTCGCCCACCTCCCCCGCCAAACGGGCATCGCGCTCCAAATAAGTGCGGTGGTAGCCTTGCCAAAAGTCGGGCACCAAACCCAGTTCCAGCGTTTGCGCCTTGGGCATGAATCCGCGCCACAACCACTCGGCCAGACTGCCCGTGTAGGTCGGCCTTGCACGAACTTCGTCGGCAAACGCCTGCTGGGCATCGGCCTCTTGCGCAGCCATCCAGCGGGCTAACCACAGGGCATTGGGCGCTTGGGGTGTTGAATGCGACAGTTCGCTCAGGCTCAGGCCAGCCAACTCCACAAAGGCGACACGGCCTGCCAGGCTTTCGGCCAGAGCGCTCATCACCTGCCACTGCTGGGAACCGGTCAACAAAAACTGCCCTGGTCGGGCTTGATGGGCATCCACCGCCCGTTTGATGCTGGCCACCAACTCGGGCGCGTACTGGATTTCGTCCAGGACCACCGGCGCAGGGTGGTTTTTTAAAAACAATTCTGGTTCGCTGCGGGCCTGCTCCAGGTCCAGGCTGGCATCGAACACAACATAGTCCAGGGCGGGAAACACTTCCCGCAGCAAGGTGGTTTTGCCCACCTGGCGCGCACCGGTGACCACCACCACTGGAAAGGCGGCAAACAGACTTTGCAAGTGATGGGCAGCGTTTCGCGGGTACATAACCATGAATTTTATTACTGCAAATACCAAATTTCACGCTTATTATCTGAAAATGGCTCTCAAATGAAAGAGACTGGTTCCATCAGACATCGATCTCGATGCTGTCGCCGTGCAACTCCATGAGTTCACGCCGCGCGGCGGCCTCCCCCTTGCCCATCAGCTGGGTAATGAGGCCTTCGGTTTGGCTGAAGTCCAACACCCCCAACTGCACCGGCAACAAGCGCCGGGTATCGGGGTTCAAGGTGGTGTCCCACAACTGCTCGGCATTCATTTCGCCCAAGCCTTTGAAGCGGCTGATGCTGCACTTCTCGCGCGGCACGCCGTCTTTGGCGCATTTGTCGAGGATGGTGTGGAGCTCGCCCTCGTCCAAGGCGTACATCTTGGCCGCTGGTTTTTTGCCGCGCGCGGGCACATCGACCCGAAACAAAGGGGGGCGCGCCACATACACATGACCGGCTTCGATCAACTTGGGGAAGTGCCTGAAAAACAGCGTCAGCAACAAGACCTGGATGTGTGAGCCGTCCACATCCGCATCGCTCAGGATGCACACCTTGCCGTAGCGCAGGCCGCTCATGTCGGGTGAGTCGTTGGGGCCATGCGGGTCCACGCCAATGGCCACCGCCATGTCGTGCACCTCGTTGTTGGCAAACAAGCGGTCGCGCTCCACCTCCCAGGTATTGAGCACCTTGCCGCGCAAAGGCAGCACGGCTTGGCTTTCTTTGTCGCGGCCCATTTTGGCGCTGCCACCCGCACTGTCACCTTCGACCAAAAACAATTCGTTGTGGGCCAGGTCGCGGCTTTCGCAATCGGTGAGCTTGCCGGGCAACACCGCCACGCCAGAGCCTTTGCGCTTTTCCACTTTTTGTCCGGCTTTTTGGCGCAACTGCGCGGCGCGGATGACCAACTCGGCCAGCTTTTTGCCGTGATCCACATGCGCGTTGAGCCACAGGTCCAAAGTGGGTTTGACAAAGCTCGAGACCAATCTGACCGCATCGCGCGAGTTGAGCCGCTCTTTGATTTGCCCCTGAAACTGCGGGTCCAGCACTTTGGCGCTCAGCACAAAACTGGCGCGGGCGAACACATCCTCGGGCAACAGCTTGACCCCCTTGGGCAACAAGGCATGCAGGTCGATGAAACTTTTCACCGCATTGAACAAACCATCGCGCAAGCCGCTTTCATGGGTGCCGCCTGCGCTGGTGGGTATCAGGTTGACATAGCTCTCACGCACCGGTGCGCCGTCTTCGGTGAAGGCCAAGCACCATGCCGCGCCCTCGCCCTCGGCAAAGCTTTCGTGCCCCGCATCGGCAAAGCCCTCTCCTTCAAACAAAGGAATGAAGGGATCATGGCTCAAGGTCTGCATCAAATAGTCGCGCAGCCCGCCCTTGTACAACCAGGTCTGGCTGTCCTTGGTTTTTTCCTGCACCAAGGTGACGCCCACACCCGGCATCAGCACCGCTTTGCTGCGCAGCAAATGGATCAGTTCACCCAAGGGCAGGCTGGCAGATTCAAAATATTTGGCATCTGGCCAGACCCGCACCACCGTGCCTTGGCGGCGCTCGCCCGGCGCAGATGGGCGAACCTTGAGTTTCTCCGTGACATCGCCACCTTGGAACACCAAGTGGGCCACCTGTCCCTCGCGGAACGAAGTCACTTCCATGCGCTTGGCCAAAGCATTGGTGACGCTCACGCCCACACCATGCAAGCCGCCCGAGAAGCTGTAGGCACCGCCCTTGCCCTTGTCAAATTTGCCGCCCGCATGCAGCCGGGTGAACACCAACTCGATGACCGGCGCTTTTTCTTCGGGGTGCATGCCAAACGGAATGCCGCGACCGTCGTCCTCGATGCTGACCGATCCATCGCTGTGCAATTGCACCGCGATTTTTTTGCCGTACCCGGCCAGGGCTTCATCGGCGGCGTTGTCGATCACCTCTTGGATGATGTGCAAGGGGTTGTCGGTGCGGGTGTACATGCCCGGGCGCTGCTTGACCGGCTCCAAGCCTTTCAAAACGCGGATCGAGCCTTCGGAATATTCGGGTTGTTTGCTTGCCATGGGCGGCGATTGTAGGCAGGCCCTCCAGGGCTCTGTCAGCGTGTGTGCACGGAATTCGCTACAGTGTCGGGCATGAACGCCCCCCGCCCCATGCTCGATTTGCGGCAACTGCTGATTTGCAGCGCCATTTTGTTGACCTTTTCCATGGGCATCCGACACGGCTTTGGCCTGTGGCTGCAGCCCATGACCCAGGCCATGTCTTGGGGCCGCGAAGACTTTTCCATGGCCATCGCGGTGCAAAACCTCACCTGGGGATTGGCCGGCATTTTTTCCGGCATGTTGGCCGATCGCTTTGGCGCATTTCGCGTCATCGTCATGGGTGTGCTTTTTTACGCCCTGGGCTTGTTGGGCATGGCCAATGCCACCACGCCTTTGTCCTTGGTGCTCAGCGCTGGCGTGCTGATCGGCATGGCGCAAGCGGGCACCACCTATGTGGTGGTCTATGGCATTGTGGGTCGCAACACCCCGGTGGAAAAACGCTCATGGGCCATGGGGGTGACAGCTGCCGCCGGTTCGTTTGGCCAGTTTCTGATGATGCCCATCGAAGGGTTTTTGATCACCCATTGGGGTTGGCAACAGGCTTTGCTGGCATTGGCGGCCATGATTTTGCTCATGCTGCCCTTGTCCCTGGGTCTGCGTGAACCGGCCTTTTCACAAGGCCAATCGCCTCAGCGCGATCAAACCATTGTGCAGGCCTTGCGCGAGGCCATGGCCTACCGCAGTTTTCAATGGCTGATGGCGGGCTTTTTTGTGTGTGGCTTTCAGGTGGTGTTCATTGGGGTGCACCTGCCCAGCTACCTGAAAGACAAGGGCTTGAGCCCAGAGGTGGCAGGCTATGCCCTGGCCTTGATTGGTTTGTTCAATGTGTTTGGCACCTATGCCGTGGGCTTGTTGGGTTCGCACTTTTCGGGGCGGCAGTTGCTTGCTTTTAATTACCTGGCCCGTTCCGTCGTGATTTCCATCTTTCTTTGGGCCCCTTTGAGCAACTGGAGTGTCTACCTGTTTGCTTGCTTCATGGGCTTGTTGTGGTTGTCCACCGTGCCCCCCACCAATGGCACGGTGGCCAAAATTTTTGGCCTGTCGCACTTTTCGATGTTGGGCGGGTCGGTGTTTTTTGGTCACCAGGTGGGCAGTTTCTTGGGGGTGTGGCTGGGCGGTTGGTTGTATGACCACACCGGCAGCTATGACGTGGTGTGGTACATAGCCATTGCCTTGGGTGTGGTGGCAGCGGTGTTCAACCTGCAGGTCGATGAAAAACCGATTGAGCGCGTGCCCCAACCCCAAGGGGCGACGGCATGAATGCCATGACCCTCAAGCTCACCCAAATCGCTGGGCTTGCACTGATCTTGGCCACGGTGTTTGGGATGTACCAAGACCCGTCTTTTTTGTGGCTGCTGGCCACGCAAGCCTGGACCTGCTTGTAAAAGCCGGTCCATGTCCTTGCCTGTGACACCTCTTACAAATATGGCGCATGCCGACCCAACCCCCAGCCCTTGGGTGGTGCGCTGGAGCCACCTGATTGCCCCGGGTGCCGAGGTGCTGGACCTGGCCTGCGGCCATGGCCGACACATGCGGTATTTGGCCGAAAAAGGTTTTTCCCCTGTGGGCGTGGACCGCGACCCAGCGGCCTTGGCCCAAGCCCAGGCTTGGGGCGAGACTTTGTTGGCGGATGTGGAAAACCATGCATGGCCTTGGCCCGGTCGCCAGTTTGGGGCCGTGGTCATCACCAACTACCTGTGGCGACCCTTGTGGCCCCACATACGGGCCAGCTTGGCCCCCCAAGGCGTGTTGATCTGTGAAACCTTTGCCCAGGGACATGAAACCGTGGGCCGCCCATCCCGAGCGGATTTTTTGCTGCGCCATGGCGAGTTGCTGCAGTGCTGCGAAAACCTGCACATCGTGGCCTATGAAAACGGCTTTCAGCCCCAGCCAGAAAAATTTGTCCAACGGGTGGCGGCGGTGAGATCCGATTTGACCCTGCCAGCGCCTGCGCGTTACCTGCTCTCGTTAGAATGAGCGCTTTTCCATGACCGAGACTTGGACATGATCAGCATCACTGGCAGCATTGTGGCCCTGGCCACCCCCATGCTTGACAACGGCGACATCGACTACCCAGGTCTGCGCCGCCTGGTGGACTGGCACATCGAACAAGGCACGGACTGCGTGGTGGCGGTGGGCACCACCGGAGAGTCACCCACCGTCAGCGTGCAAGAGCATTGCGACATCATCCGCGTTTGTGTGGAGCAGGCCAAGGGCCGCATTCCCATCATGGCCGGTTGTGGGGCCAATTCGACCGCCGAGGCGATGGAGCTGGCCCGGTTTGCCAAAGAGGTGGGGGCCGATAGCCAGTTGCAAGTCGTGCCCTATTACAACAAGCCCACCCAAGAAGGGCTGTACCAGCATTTCAAAGCCATCGCCCAAGCGGTGGACCTGCCCATGGTCTTGTACAACGTGCCGGGCCGCACCGTGGCCGATATGCAGCACGACACCGTGATGCGCTTGGCCCAAGTGCCCGGCATCATCGGCATCAAAGAGGCCACCGGCAACATCGAGCGGGCCCAATGGCTGATCCGCGAAGCCCCCAAGGGCTTTGCCATTTACTCGGGCGATGACCCCACCGCAGTGGCCCTGATGATGTGCGGCGGTCAAGGCAATATCAGCGTCACCGCCAACATCGCTCCTGCCTTGATGCACCAGTTGTGTGTGGCCGCCATGTCGGGCGACCACCGCAAGGCCATGGACATCCAATTCAAACTCATGCCCTTGCACAAGCACCTGTTTGTGGAAGCCAACCCCATCCCCCTGAAATGGGCCATGGCCCGGCTGGGCTTGTGTGGTCCGCACCTGCGCTTGCCACTGACACCCCTGTCAGCCCAACACCAACCCGTGGTGGAAGCCGCCTTGCGCGCCAGTGGTTTGCTGGCCTGAAACACGTCTCACCCTTGAAAAAACCTATGCGCTCTTTTGCCTTGTTGTCTTTGCGGCTGTGCCCCTGGGCCTTGGTCGCCCTGTTGGCAGCTTGTGGCAGTGTGATCCCCGACTCCAAGGTCGACTACAAAAGCCAATCGCAGTCCAAAGATGTCAAACTTGATGTGCCGCCCGACCTGAGCCAAATTGGGCGCGATTCGCGCTATGCCTTGCCCGGTACGGCCATCAGTGCCAATGAGTTTGCCAACAAGCGCAACGCAACTGCGGCCAATACCGTGACCAATGTCATCGGTGATGTGCGCTTGGAGCGGGTGGGCAGCGACCGTTGGTTGGTGGTGGGCCGCTCGGTGGACCAACTCTTCCCCGTGGTGCGCGACTTTTGGAAAGAAAACGGTTTCACCTTCAGCCAAGAAAACCAAATTCTGGGCTTGTTGGAGACCGAATGGGCCGAAAACCGGGCCAAACTGCCCCAAGACGTGATCCGCCGCACCCTGGGCAAAGTGCTGGACAGCTTGTACTCCACCGGAGAGCGCGACAAATACCGCACCCAATTGGAGCCCATCACACCCCAATCCACCGAGATCCGCATCAGCCACCGCGGCATGATCGAGGTGTATACCGGCGTGATGAAAGACAACACCGTATGGCAGCCTCGGGCCAGTGACCCCGGTTTGGAAAACGAATTTCTGCGCCGCTTGATGCTGAAATTGGGGGCTTCCAACCAACAAGCCGATCAGGCGGTCGGTGTCACCGTGTCCAATTCAGCCGCCAAACTCGAGGGCGTTGCAGGACAAACCGCCTTGATCCTCAACGAAGGCTTTGACATTGCCTGGCGGCGCGTCGGGCTGGCTTTGGACCGCACCGGCTTCACGGTAGAAGACCGCGACCGCCGAACGGGGACTTATTTTGTTCGCTATGTGGACACGCCCAATGACAAAGAGGGCAACTTCTTGAGCCGCATGTTCTCATCCAAAAAAGTGGCCATACCCGTCAAATACCGCATTGCCATCAGCGCCCAGCCCGGCGGCTTCAGCCGGGTGTCCATCCTCACCTTGGATGGTCAAAATGAGTCCAGCCTGGTGAGCCAAAAAATCGCCAAATTGCTGCTCGACGAGCTCAAATAAACCCAAGCCCCATCGGGCTTGGCCCATGAAAAAAGCCACCCGAAGGTGGCTTTTTTGTTTCGGTGAAACCGAATTATTTCTTCTCGCCAGCAGGTGCGGCGGCAGGTGCAGAAGCGTCAGCAGCGGGAGCCGGTGCAGAAGCATCAGCAGCAGGTGCGGCGGCAGGTGCGGGAGCGGGGGCAGGTGCGGGAGGGGCTTCTTTTTTACCGCAAGCGACCAAAGCAGCAGCCAGCACAGCGGCCAAAACGAGTGATTTTTTCATGATGTTTTCCTTAAAGGGATGGTTAAACGCGATGTTGGAACCGCCACACCTTGGCGTGGCTGAGCCGATGGACTCAGGTGCTTCCTCAACTCAGCCCATGATTATAGGGTAAATCCCTGGTTCCATGCCGCTCACCTCCTGAAGACCCAGGCCGTGCGCTGGGGCACGGCTTCAATGGGCATGGCACCAGCCCTGCTCCGCCCATTCGCGCAACAAGGCTTTGGCCGCAGCGCTGGCCGATTGCCACTGGGCCGCATCCAAGCCGCGCTGATCGGCCAAGGCCCGCATCAAACGGGCATCGGCACCACTGGCGCGCCAGCTCTCGCCATTAAGGTAGATGTGTTTTGCGTCGTAAAGCATGCGGCTGCGCGCGTCCAGCACCCAGCCACGGATGCGCCGTGGCAGCACTTGCGGCTCAAACCACACATGGGCTTTGGGCTCTGTCATCACCTCACCCAAGGCCTGTTCGATGGCCTCGGATTGCGACAGGGCCTGCTGCACCGCCTGCCGCGCAAAGGCTTGCAAACCCTGGGGCATCAAACCCGGTTGGGTGACCGCCGTTTGCTCGGGGTCGGCATACAAACGCATGGGCATTTGCGTTTCACATTGCTCGGAGATTCGCTGCAACACATCGCGCCCCAACTCGGCCAAGGCGGGGGCCCTAAAACCCACCGAATACGTCATGCACTCGCCCACCGCCGTGCCCTCGTGGGCAAAGCGCGGTGGCAGGTAAAGCATGTCACCGGGGTTGAGCACCACATCCCAGCGCGGCTTGAAAGAAGCCAATATTTTCAAAGGCATGCCCGGCTGTAACGACAAATCCTTTTGTGCGCCATAGCGCCAGCGGCGCTGGCCCTGGGCTTGCACCAAGAAAACGTCGTAACTGTCGAAATGCGGCCCTACCCCGCCGCCATCGCTGGCCCAACTGACCATCAAATCGTCCAACCGCGCATCGGGCACAAAGCGAAAGGCTTGCAAGAGGTCGGATGCCGCTTGGCAATGCATGTCCACCCCTTGCACCAACAGCGTCCAATTCGGGTCGGCAAAAGACGGACGCTGGCGCGGCCGCACAGGCCCTTGGTGCATCTGCCAATCGCGCCCCCGGCCTTGCACCAAACGGGAGGCCACATCCGGGCTGGCCGCCAGCTCAAACAAGTGCTTGCGCGAGAGCAAGGGCTTGAAGCCGGGGAAGGCTTGGCGCACCAACAAGGGTTTTTTCTGCCAATACTGGCGCATGAATTCGCTCGCTGTCAGGCCGCCGAGCATGGCCAAGGCTGTTGTCGTTTGCATCCGGCCATGATAGGTGCAGGCACAAACTGCGACAATGCCGCGCATGAAAATCACACCCCCCTGCGTGGTCGCGCTGACCTGGACCTTGAAAGACTCTTTGGGCGAAACCCTGGACGAGCTGACCGAACCGGTCGAGTTTTTGGTGGGCGGGGACGATTTGCTGGCCAACATAGACCAAAGCCTGATCGGCTTGGGTGCTGGCGACAAACTCAAACTGCACCTCGAACCCGAAGATGCCTTTGGCCTGTTCAACGAGGAACTGATCTTTCTAGAGCCGCGCGCTTTGTTCCCAGCCGAGATCGAAGTGGGCATGACCATCGAAGGCCATGCCCTGCCCGTGGGTTGCAATGCCGACGCGCCCAGCGATGTGTTCTACACCGTGACCGATTTGTACCCCGATCATGTGGTGCTTGATGGCAACCACCCGTTGGCCGGTTTGTCCTTGTACATCGACATGCGGGTGGCCCAGGTGCGCGAAGCCAGCGCCGATGAGGTCGGGCGCGGCAGTGCCGGCACTGGGTTTTTCAAGGTATTGCCCCAAGCCCCCGGCGGCAACACCTCGCACTGAGTTCAGGCGGTTCCGGTCGAGCCGTAACCACCTGCGCCACGCTCGGTGGCGCGGTCAAAGTCTTGCACCACGCGAAAACGCGCTTGCACCACCGGCACGATGACCAATTGGGCCAAGCGCTCCATCGGTGCCAAGGTGTAGGGCACAGGGCTGCGGTTCCAGGCGCTGACCATCAAGGGGCCTTGGTAATCGCTGTCGATCAAGCCCACCAAGTTGCCCAACACGATGCCGTGTTTGTGACCTAAACCCGAGCGCGGCAAGATCATGGCGGCAAATGCCGGGTCAGCCAAATGGATGGCCAGACCGGTGGACACCAGCTGCCAGGCATTGGGTTCCAGCACCAAGGGGGCATCCAGGCAAGCGCGCAGGTCCAAGCCAGCGCTGCCGGGGGTGGCGTAGGCGGGCAGCTGATCCGCCATGCGCGGATCCAAAATTTTCACATCGATGTTCATGGTGGCAAAGGGCCCAATCGCTGGGCCAGGTGGTGGATCAAATCGCGGGCCAAATCGGCCTTGCTGGCCCGCGCCAGTTCACGGTGTCCGTGCGCATCGACCAGCAGCAAGGCGTTGTCATCTTGGCCAAACGTGGCGGGGCCGATGTTGCCCACCAGCAAAGGCACGCCCTTGCGTTCGCGCTTGGCCTGGGCGTGGGCCAACAGGTTTTCGCTCTCAGCCGCAAATCCCACACAAAACAAAGCGCCGCTGCGCGCGCGCGGGCTGGCCGCCACCTCGGCCAAGATGTCTGGGTTTTCCAAAAACCGCAAAGCAGGCGGGGCGGCACCGGCTTGTTTCTTGATTTTTTGGTCGGCCGCTTGGTCCACCCGCCAATCGGCCACCGCAGCGGCGGCCACAAACACATCGGCCTGGTCCGCTTGCGCCCAAACGGCGGCGTGCATGTCTTGGGCGCTGACCACATCGATGCGCTGGACCCCATGCGGCGTGGGCAAGGCCACCGGCCCAGCCACCAAACACACCTGAGCACCGGCATCGGCTGCCGCACGGGCAATGGCAAAACCCATCTTGCCGCTGGAGCGGTTGGTGATGCCACGCACCGGGTCGATGGCCTCGTAAGTCGGCCCAGCATTGACCAACACACGCCGACCTTGCAACACCTTGGGCGCGAAAAAAGCCTCCAAGGCATGGAGCAGCTCTTCGGCCTCCAGCATGCGGCCATCGCCCACTTCGCCACAGGCCTGGTCACCCTGGCCCACACCGAACACGGTGCAGCCATCGGCGCGCAAAGCAGCCACATTGCGCTGGGTGGCGGGGTGGGCCCACATTTCGCGGTTCATGGCCGGGGCCAACAACAAGGGCACATGCTCAATGGGCCGGGCCAAGCAAGCCAGGCTGAGCAAATCGTCGGCCCGCCCGTGCAGCAGTTTGGCCATGAAATCCGCGCTGGCCGGGGCCACCAAGATGGCATCGGCGCTGCGGGTGAGGTTGATGTGGGCCATGTTGTTGTCTTGCCGCGCATCCCACTGCGATTGGTACACCGCTTGGCCCGACAAGGCCTGCATGGTCACCGGGGTGATGAAAGCGCTGGCCGCCTCGGTCATCACCACCTGCACATTGGCACCGGCCTTGACCAATGCGCGGCACAACTCGGCCGCCTTGTAGCAGGCAATGCCCCCGCTCAGGCCCAGCACCAGGTTTTTCGCGTTCAAAATGCCCATGGCCGCAATGTAGCAGAGCGCCCCCTATAATCGCCGCTTACCACCACCTGGGACTTCAGCATCCCGTACCTGACATGACCCAATTTGTCTTCGTCACCGGCGGTGTGGTGTCTTCCCTGGGTAAGGGAATCGCCTCAGCCTCCTTAGCTGCGATTCTTGAGTCGCGAGGCCTCAAAGTCACTTTGATCAAGCTCGATCCCTACATCAACGTGGATCCTGGCACCATGTCCCCGTTCCAACATGGCGAAGTTTTCGTCACCGATGATGGCGCCGAGACCGATCTGGACTTGGGGCATTACGAGCGCTTCATCACCACCAGGATGCGGCGCACCAACAACTTCACCACAGGCCAAATTTACAAAAGTGTGCTCGAAAAAGAGCGCCGTGGCGATTACCTGGGCAAAACCGTCCAGGTCATCCCCCACATCACCAACGAAATCCAAGAATACGTGCGCCGGGGTGCGGGCATTGGCACCCCCGATGCGGTGGACGTGGCCATTGTGGAAATTGGCGGCACCGTGGGCGACATCGAGTCACTGCCCTTCTTGGAGGCCGTGCGCCAAATGAGCCTCAAGCTCGGCCCCAACAACGCGGCCTTTGTGCACCTGAGCTATGTGCCTTGGATCGCAGCGGCGGGCGAACTCAAAACCAAACCGACCCAGCACACGGCGCAAAAACTGCGCGAAATCGGCATCCAGGCCGATGCCTTGCTGTGCCGCGCCGATCGCAAAATTCCGCAGGAAGAGCGCGAAAAAATTTCGCTTTTCTCCAATGTGGCCGAATGGGGCGTGATCTCCATGTGGGACGTGGACACGATTTACAAAGTGCCGCGCATGTTGCACGAACAAGGTCTCGATGCCCTGATTTGCGACAAGCTGCGCATCCACACCCCGCCGGCAGACCTCAAGCGCTGGGACGACCTGGTCTACGAGGTGGAGCATCCCCAGCACGAGGTCAGCATTGCCATGGTGGGCAAATACGTTGACCTCTCCGACAGCTACAAGTCGCTCAACGAAGCCTTGCGCCACGCTGGTTTGATCAACCACGCCCACGTCAAGATCGAATACATCGACTCGGAAACCCTCAACCCAGACAACGCTTCGCGCCTGGGCCAATTCGATGCGGTGCTGGTGCCCGGCGGCTTTGGCAAGCGCGGCATCGAAGGCAAGATTTGCGCCGCCCGGTTTGCCCGTGAGCAAGGCATCCCTTACCTGGGCATTTGCTTGGGCATGCAGGTGGCCACCATCGAATACGCCCGCAACGTGGCCCATTTGGACGCGGCCAACAGCACCGAATTTGAGCCCGACACACCGCACCCGGTGATCGCCTTGATCACCGAATGGAAAGATGCCGACGGCAGCATCAAAAAGCGCGATGCGCAGTCCGACCTGGGCGGCACCATGCGGTTGGGCGCGCAAAGCTCGGATGTCAAAACCGGCACCTTGGCGCATCAAATTTACGGCGATGTGGTCACCGAACGCCACCGCCACCGCTACGAGGCCAATGTGAACTACCTGGACCGCTTGCGCGCCGCCGGTTTGGTCATTTCTGCGCTGACCCAGCGCGAGCAATTGACCGAAATCGTCGAGCTGCCCGCCAGCGTTCACCCCTGGTACATGGGCGTGCAATTCCACCCCGAATTCAAGTCCACCCCCTGGGACGGACACCCCTTGTTCAACGCCTATGTGCGGGCGGCCCTGGGCCACAAAAGCGGGCGCAAAAACCTCAAGGCTGTGGCCTGATGCGGCGAGCCACCCATTTCTGAACCGAGGCACCCCATGCAGTTGTGCGGATTCGATGTGGGCCAGCAACGCCCGTTTTTTCTGATCGCAGGCCCCTGCGTGGTCGAGTCCGAGCAACTCCAAATGGACACCGCAGGCCATTTGCAAGAAATCACCCAGGCGCTGGGCATCCCCTTCATTTTCAAGAGCAGCTACGACAAAGCCAACCGCTCCAGCGGCACCAGCTTTCGAGGCCCGGGCATGGAAAAGGGCCTGGAGATTTTGGCCAAGGTCAAACAAAGCCTGGGCCTGCCCATCCTCACCGATGTGCACAACGAAGCCGACATAGGCCGCGTGGCCAGCGTGGTCGATGTGCTGCAAACCCCGGCTTTTTTGTGCCGCCAAACCGACTTCATCCATGCCGTGGCCCAGTCGGGCAAACCGGTCAACATCAAAAAAGGGCAGTTTTTGGCCCCCCACGACATGGTCCATGTGATCGACAAGGCGCGTGCCGCTGCGCGTGCGGCCGGCTTGAGCGAAGACCGCTTCATGGCCTGCGAGCGCGGTGCCAGCTTTGGCTACAACAACTTGGTCAGCGACATGCGCTCGCTGGCCATCATGCGCCAAACCCAAGCGCCCGTGGTGTTTGATGCCACCCATTCGGTGCAATTGCCCGGCGGCAACGGCACCACCAGCGGTGGCCAGCGCGAAATGGTGCCCGTGCTGGCCCGCGCTGCGGTGGCCGTGGGCGTGGCCGGTTTGTTCATGGAGACCCACCCTAACCCGGCCCAGGCCCTGAGCGATGGGCCCAATGCGGTACCGCTCAAGCACATGCGTGCGCTGCTCGAGAGCTTGCTGGCGCTGGACGCGGTGACCAAGCGTGGCCCCTACCTGGAAGACCATTTTTCTGTTTGATCCGAATTTTTATTTGAAACCAAGGGAACCAGTGACATGAGTGCAATAGTGGACATCGTCGGGCGCGAAGTGCTCGACAGCCGAGGCAACCCCACCGTGGAGTGCGATGTTTTGTTGGAAAGCGGCACCATGGGCCGCGCCGCCGTTCCTTCTGGCGCATCCACTGGCAGCCGCGAAGCCATCGAACTGCGCGACGGCGACCCCAAGCGCTACCTGGGCAAGGGCGTGCTCAAAGCCGTTGAACACATCAACACCGACATCGCTGAAGCGGTATTGGGTTTGGACGCGAGCGAACAAGCCTTTTTGGACAAAACCCTGATCGACCTGGACGGCACCGACAACAAAGGCCGCCTGGGGGCCAATGCCATGCTGGCCGTGTCGATGGCGGTGGCCCGTGCCGCGGCCGAAGAAGCCGGCCTGCCCTTGTACCGCTACTTCGGCGGCATGGGTGGCATGCAAATGCCCGTGCCCATGATGAATGTGATCAACGGCGGGGCGCATGCCAACAACAACCTGGACTTGCAAGAGTTCATGATCATCCCGGTGGGTGCGCCGAGTTTCCGCGAAGCCCTGCGCTATGGCGCAGAGGTGTTCCATGCGCTGAAAAAAATCATGCACGACAAAGGCATGAGCGTGGCCGTGGGTGATGAAGGCGGCTTTGCCCCCAATGTCGACAACCACGAAGCGGCGATCCAAATGATTTTGCAAGCCATCGACAAAGCGGGCTTCACCGCTGGCGAGCAAATCGCCTTGGGTTTGGACTGCGCGGCCAGCGAGTTCTACAAAGATGGCCTCTACCACTTGAGTGGCGAAGGCCTGCAACTGAGCTCGGCCCAATGGACCGACATGATGGCCACCTGGGTAGACAAATACCCCATCATCAGCATCGAAGACGGCATGGCCGAAGGCGACTGGGACGGCTGGAAAACACTCACCGACCGCCTGGGCAAAAAAGTGCAATTGGTGGGTGACGACTTGTTTGTCACCAACACCAAAATTTTGCAAGAAGGCATCGACAAAGGCGTGGCCAATTCCATTTTGATCAAGATCAACCAAATTGGCACCCTGACCGAGACCTTCGCCGCCATTGAAATGGCCAAGCGCGCGGGCTACACCTCGGTCATCAGCCACCGCTCGGGCGAGACCGAAGACACCACCATCGCCGACATCGCCGTGGGCACCAATGCCGGGCAAATCAAAACCGGCTCTTTGAGCCGCAGCGACCGCCTGGCCAAGTACAACCAGTTGTTGCGCATCGAAGAAGACCTGGGCGAAGTCGCCACCTACCCGGGCCGTGCGGCCTTTTACAACCTGCGCTGAGCACCAGCCGCACCCGCATGCGCCGCCCCCTGCCCCTGATCCTGATTGGCTTGCTGGTGATCTTGCAAGCCCAGTTGTGGCTGGGGCGTGGCAGCTTGCCATCGGTGTGGCAACTGGGCCAACAATTGCAAGCGCAAAAGCAGCGCAACGCACTGGCCCAGCGGGCCAATGAGCAATTGGGCAATGAATTGCGCGACCTGCGCGAGGGCCTGGAAATGGTCGAAGAGCAAGCGCGCAAAGAAATTGGCATGGTCAAGCCCAACGAAATCTTTGTGCAAATCGCCAAATAAACACGCGGCCACACCATGAGCAGCGCCCCTTGGTGCATCGTGCTGGCGGGCTCGCATGCCACCCGCTTGCAAGCCCTGCGCGACCACTTGGCACCCCTCTTGGCCCAAGCCCAGCCTGCCCCGGGCCTGTACATGGCCTCCACACCTGCGCAACTGGCCAGCGATTGGCCCAAGCCTTGGGTGTTGCTTCTGGGCGAGGGTGACAGCGCTGGCCTGCAAGCCTGGCGCGAAGCTTTGCATCAGCATGCTTGGGCCTACCAGGTATTGCACGACCCAGGGGCTGGCTTGATCGCCCAAGCCAGCCATGCGCTGGCGCGCCACGAGCGCTTAAAAGGCCTGCCCGGCCTGCAAGCCCGGCCCGAGCAAGCACCGCGCTGGCGCGGCCCGTGCGAGCGCTGCGCCGACCCCGACTGCGAACACCGTTTGTTCAGCCAACTCAAAGCCTCGCAAGGCTTGGCTTGAGGCCTCAGTGCAAGACCGAAGGCCCTGGGGGATTGCCTGCGGGTTGGGGGCCATCGACAAACAATTGCGCCGCGTCCACCGCGTCGTAGCGGTACTGCTGGCCACAAAACTCGCAACCCACTTCGATCTGCCCTTGCTCGGCCACGATGCTGGCCGCTTCATCGGCCCCCAGGCTGCGGATCATTTGGCTGACCCGCTCGCGGTGGCAAGAGCAGGCAAAGCGCGGCACCAAGGGTTCAAAACGGCGCACATCTTCTTGCCAAAAAAGCCGCCGCAGCAGCGTGTCCACATCCAAAGTCAACAACTCATGGCTTTGCAAGGTTTCGGCCAACATGGCGATGCGCCGATAGTCTTCGTTGCGGCCAATTTCGTCCTCGTCGGCCGCGCTGGCTTTGGCCGATAAATTGCCCAGGCCCTGCACCGGCAAACGCTGGATGAGCAAACCTGCGGCCACTTCGTCATTGGCCGCCAGCACCAGCAGGGTGTCGAGTTGTTCGCTTTGCAGCATGTAATGGGCCAACACATCGCTGAAGCGCTCCAGCGGTTTGCGCTGGTCGTCAAACAAAGGCACCACCCCTTGGTAGGCTTGCTGGCCGGGCAACTTGTCTTTGGGGTCCAGGGTGATGGCGCAGCGCGCCTCGTTGTTTTGGTTGAGCATTTGGGTCAGGCCCGCACCATCGGCCACCTCGCCGCGCAAGGTGGCGGTGGCGCGCAAACTCAAGTCCGACTGCACCTCCACCACCGCCAACTTGACCGGCCCATCGCCCATGATTTGCAACACCAAGGCACCATTGAACTTGATGTTGGACTGCATCAATGCCGCGGCCGCCGTCATCTCGCCGAGCAAATGCCGCACCGGCGCAGGATAGGCCCCGCTTTGCAGGTTGTTAGCGCGGCGGCGCAATATTTCTTGCCACACATCCGTCAGGCGCACCACCATGCCGCGCACGGGCAAGCCCTCGAACACAAATTTGTGCAGCTCAGACATCAGGCGATTTTTTTCAGGCCAGCTTTGAAGCGCTTGGCGTTGCTCATATAGCCTTGGGCCGATTGGCGCAAGCCCTCGATTTGCTCGGGTGTGAGTTGGCGCACCACCTTGGCCGGGCTGCCCATGATCAAACTGCCCGCAGGAAACTCTTTGCCCTCGGTGACCAAGGAGCGCGCGCCCACCAAACAATGGTCGCCAATCTTTGCGCCATTGAGCACCACCGACCCAATGCCAATCAAGCATTCGTCGCCCACGGTGCAACCGTGCAGCATCACCTGGTGGCCCACGGTGACGTGACGGCCAATGGTCAGCGGCATGCCCACATCGGCATGCAACACACTGCCGTCTTGGATGTTGCTGCCCTCGCCCACCGAAATATCGGCCGTGTCGCCTCGGATCACCGCGCCAAACCACACGCTGCTGTCGGCGGCCAGCTTGACGCGGCCCATCACCTGGGCATCGTCGGCCACCCACGCACTCGGATGGATGTCCGGGCTGTCGGCATCAAGTTGGTAAACGGCCATGGCGCGCACTTTCTAAAAATGGATGTTCCTACAATTGTAGGGATGGAATGCAGACAACTCGCCCTGGACGCTTTGTGCCTGCGCGAGCCTGCGGCCAAGCGCGCAGCCGTGCATCAACTGTGGCAAGGCATCAATGACTGGGACCTGAATCCCCATGCCCGCTTGGCCCCCACACCCCCACAAAGTCTGCCCGGTCGGCCCGATCGGCCCCGCCTGCGATCGGCCAAAGCCGTGCCCACGCGCTCGGTCTTCACCGCCACGGGTTTGGCGGCCATGGTGCATGCGGTGTGCCACATTGAATTCAATGCCATCAACCTGGCTTTGGACGCGGTGTGGCGCTTTGCCGGCATGCCCGCCGATTACTACCGCGACTGGCTGCGGGTGGCGCACGAGGAAGCCACCCACTTTGGCCTGTTGCAAGACCACTTGCAAGCCCACGGCCACACCTATGGCGACTTCGATGCCCACGATGGCCTGTGGGCCATGTGCGAGAAAACCGCTGGCGATGTGCTCGCGCGCATGGCCTTGGTGCCCCGCACCCTGGAAGCCCGGGGCTTGGATGCCACGCCCATCATCCAGGCCAAATTGCAACGCGCCCACACGCCACAGGCCTTGGCCGTGGTCGGCATTTTGGACATCATCTTGCGCGACGAAGTCGGCCATGTGGCGATTGGCAACCACTGGTACCGCTGGCTGTGCGCGCAGCGGGGGCTAGACCCTGAAGCCCACTACCCCAAGCTGGTGGCCCTGCACGATGCGCCACAGCTCAAGCCGCCGTTCAACCACGCAGCGCGCCGCTTAGCGGGTTTCAGCGAGCCCGAGTTGGCGGCCTTGCAATCGGGCCCGGGCTCAAACCCCAAGCAATGAGGCGAAGGCCAAACTCAGCCCCTGGGGTGGTGCTGGGCATGCAGGCTTTTGAGCCGCTCACGCGCCACATGGGTGTAAATGGTGGTGGTGGAAATATCGGCGTGGCCCAACAGCATTTGCACCGCGCGCAAATCGGCCCCGTGGTTGAGCAAATGGGTGGCAAAGGCATGGCGCAAGGTGTGCGGCGACAAAGCCGAGGTGATACCTGCGATCAGCGCGTATTTTTTGACCAAATACCAAAACATGGTGCGCGTCATCGCCTCGCCCGCCCGCGCACCGCGCGCGGTGACAAACACCGCATCGGTGGACGCGCCCTGCAACAAAGCCCCACGCGCCTGGGCCAGGTAGCGGTTGAGCCACTCGCGGGCAATTTCACCAAACGGCACCAAGCGCTCTTTGTTGCCCTTGCCCAGCACCTTGAGCACGCCCTCATTGAGGCCCACGTGGTGCAGCTGCAAGCCCACCAGCTCGCTGACCCGCAAACCGCTGGCATACATCAGCTCCAACATGGCGCGGTCGCGCAAACCCAAATCGGTGTCCACATCGGGCGCGGCCAGCAAGGCCTCGACCTGGGCCTCGCTCAGGCCCTTGGGCAAACGCGGGGCTTGCTTGGCCGACAACAAGCGCAAAGTGGGGTCGTGCTGGGCCATGTTTTCGCGCAAGCACCAGCGGTAAAAGCGCTTGAACACCGTCAAGCGCCGGTTGGCGGTGCTGGCGCGGGTTTGGTCGTGGCGGTGGGCAAAGTAGGCTTGCAAATGGTTTTCTTGCACCCCCATCAGGTCCAAACCCTGGGGCTGCAACCACTGCGACAACAAAGCCAAATCGCGCCGATAAGCGGCCAAGGTGTTGGCCGACAAGCCCGACTCCAGCCACAGCGCATCGGCAAACGCATCGATGCGCTCGGTGTCAGGCTGGGCGGTGTGGCTCATGCGCTTTGCGGGTGGGCACGGCGCACAAGGCGCTTCAGTCCAGGCTGAGTTTTTGCTGGTCCACCACTTTTTTGTAGACCTCGAACTCGGCCTTCATTTGGGCCGCAAACTGCTCGGGCGTGTTGGCAATGATCAGCGAGCCCGTGTCCTCGATGCGCTTGCGCACGGCCGGGTCTTCCAAGGCCTTGCGCACACCAGCATTGATTTTGTCGACCACCTCTTTGGGCAAGCCCTTGGGTCCGTAGATGCCGTAATAGGCCATGCGGTTGACCGGCTCCAAGCCCACCTCTTTGAAGGTGGGCACATTGGGCAACACCGCCAAACGCTGGGGCGCGGCCACCACGATGGGCACCAAGCGGTTGTCTTTGATGAAGGGCAAGGCCGAGGGCAGGTTGTCAAAAATCATCGGCACCTGACCGGCCACCGTGTCGTTGAGGGCGGGGCCCGCACCCCGGTAAGGGATGTGGGTGATGAAGGTCTGCGACAGGCTTTTGTACAACTCGGTTTGCAAGTGGCCAATGCCGCCCGTGCCCGACGAGGAGTAAGAGTACTTGCCCGGGTTGCGCTTGACCTCGGCCACAAAGGTTTTGTAGTCGCGCGCCGGAAACGAGGGGTGCACCGCAATCACATTGGGCGTGGCCGCAATGTTGATGATGGGAGTGAAGTCGGTCATGGCGTTGTAGGGGATCTTGGGGT
>JACCDW012029726.1_pt1 | contig 37234 bp, 28 predicted proteins | sample 7449781 | NCBI WGS metagenome assembly JACCDW01 (sample SAMN15323449, study PRJNA562643) | freshwater metagenome | isolation source: river surface water | place: USA:Blue River Watershed | collected 2017-08-18 | reverse complement strand
GTCGATGATTTGCCTGGGTGATCATCTCCTAGCAGAACTAGCACTCCGCCATGCGGATGTGTGCCAGAGTAGTTGCCATGTTTAAACGCATCGCCAGATCGGTCTACGCCGGGTCCTTTGCCATACCATAATGAAAATACACCATCAACTTTGACATTTTTAATCGAATTTAATTGTTGAGTACCCCAGACTGCTGTAGCCGCTAAATCTTCGTTAATACCTGGTTGAAAAATAATATTATTACTTTTAAGCCACTTTTCAGCATCCCACATGGTTTGGTCAACATATCCTAGCGGGGAACCTCGATAACCACTTACAAAACCTGCAGTGTTTAACCCTGCAATCTCATCTCTTCTTCGTTGCGCTATAATCATCCGCACCAATGCTTGTGGTCCACTGATCAAGCATGGCATATCCAGTTTTTCATATTTATCATCCAACGTTGTTTTGCGAAGTTCAATTTCGTGCTGCATATGAATACCCAAATCAATTTGCGGAAAATTTAAATGTCAATACAAGGAATTATTCCACTTCAGGAAAATTCTTTTTATATTCAGGATCTATCTCGACAAGGGTTTTTAATTTAATATTATCAGAAATATTCCAAGGTTGAGCATCACCCGGATTAGTTGGATGGTCACTGACGATTCCATCTCTAAAAAGAGAACCAATCACTGACTCTTTAATACTCAAACAATCCCGTAGAACTTGCAAAGTATCTTCACCAAAGCCAGGTGCCGGTTTCGAGATTTTTATTGTTCTATTTTTAAAACGATATGGCCTCCCGATAATCGGCCTCGCTCCAATACCAAACTTATGATTGATCATCTGATAGAATTTTCTATGACGCATTTGCTCATTAACCATTAAATCTCGGCTATTAAAAACTGGACCGCAAGCAATGCCATGCTCTTGGAGAGTCATCATCAACTCCATTGGTTCTTTATCTTGAACCCATTCAGATACGATCTGGTCAATTTGCAATCGATTCGCACGTCGTGATGATTCATCCTTGTATTTAAAATCCTCCGCCATACCTGGATGACTCATAAGTTTTGTCAGAGTCTTCCATTCGTCATCAGAACACACTGAAATGGCGACCCACCGATCTTCACCCTTTGCGCGATAAACATTACTAGGTACATGTACAGGGTCTTCATTTCCAGTACGCTCGATATCAACCCCATCTAGTTGATATTGCAAAATCGCCTCAGCGACCATTCCACTTCCGACTTGGTACATACCCAAATCAATCCATTGACCAACACCTGTTTTTTTACGGTATACCAATGCCGCCAAGATAGCCAACAATCCCGACCAAGTGGCTAAAAAGTCAGGGTATGACTGACCCGCTTTCCATGGTTTATCCTCTCTATAGCCAGTGTATTGCGTCAAGCCCATGGTTGCTTCAAGCGTAGTACCTTGACTTGGAAATTCAGACCAAGGTCCACCAGATCCATAGCCAGTATTGGACAGCATGATTAATGATGGCTTAATTTTGGCCAATTGCTCATATTGCATATTCCATTTACGCATCACACGAGGCGTGAAATTCTCAAGGAGAATATCCGTATCATTCAGAAGATTAAAAAATATCTTTCTCCCTGCCTCACTATTTAAATCCAATGCAATAGACTTCTTTCCTCGATTCAAGACATTGAATACACCCGATCGATTCCATGGCTCTGAACCTGGCTCATTTTCTGCATACCTAGCAAATGCCATCCCACGAGTCAAATCAAGCCTATTTGGAGCTTCAATCTTGATAACTTCAGCACCAAGATCAGCTAATAAAGCTCCGATATAAGGGACTGCGAAAACATATGATAAATCGAGTACACGCACCCCCTTAAACGGCAATGTGCTAATCTTATTCATGTTTTTACTTTCAATCCAAATATAATGAAATTTTGTTTAAAGACCCATATCATTCAATATTTCCGACTCGTGCTCATTGAGCATGGGCGCACGAAAATTTATACGTGTTCTTGTTTTTGACAACTTAGCAAGCTCAGCAGGAAATTTAAATGTTCCTGTCTCAGGATGATGAATATCTTTGTAAAAATCCCTGGCCTCAAGATGTGGACATGCAATTAGATCATTAGCATTTTGCACAACTCCCATCAATAGTCGATTTTTTGCAGCTTCTACGAAAATTTGATGTGGATCCATTTCAGAAAATCTTGAAGACAGCATTTCATGCAAATCTACCGAACACGTTGTACGTAATTTTGGCGTAGCATATTTAGGATCTGCAAGCTCCGGCAAATTCAGCAGATCAGCGAATTTATGGAAGGGTGCACCACCGCCTGCTTGTACAGAGACATATCCATTTCGCGCTTTGATGGGCTCTCCATCAAATGGGTCTTGCACTGCAGCTCTTCTGCCCTGGATAGCCCCCATGAACGTGTAAAATGGTTGGTTATACACAAGCTCAGATGACAGACATTCCAATATTGAAACGTCTACATGATCCCCAACGCCATCTCGGTCTGCAGCGAAATACGCAGCCAGTGCTGAATATGCAGCATTGAGACCTGCACAGTAATAAGTCTGTGAGAGTCCTTGCCTCAGTGGTTCGCGTTCGACACTCCCACTGATCTGCATCATCCCGCTCATGGCTTGGAGAATCAAATCACTTGCTTTGAATTTTGCATATGGTCCGGTTTGTCCGAAATTACTGATCGAGACGAGAACCAACTTGGGATTCCACTCTAATAATTTATCAATACCAATACCCCAGCTATCTAATTCACCTGGCGTAAATGATTCGACAACAATGTCTGACCTCTCCACCAATTGTCTAAATACCCGATTTTTAGAAGTATCAGTTATATCTAATACAATGCTTTTTTTATTCCAATTTAAATATTGAAACAGCAGGCTTTGTTCGCCTTCTCGAGCCTGCTCAAAAAGTGGGCCTTTATACCGTTGCGGGTCTCCTCGTTCTGGTCTTTCAATCTTAATAACATTTGCGCCAAAATCGCCGAGTAACCTAGCAGCAAAAGGCCCTGCGACATCCTCACTCAGGTCTAATACATTAACCCCATACAAGGCGCTCTCATTGTTTTGATTTTGTTGCTCGTGCGATTTCATAAATCGACTCATTGAACAGAATTTAATTTCTGGCGCAATTTCCTCAGCGATCCACCTTTCATCACGCTGCCGGGCAGAGGGTGCCCAACAATCTGTTCGGCCAACAACGCGGATTCAATGATTCGATCAAGATCGATGCCTGTTTCAATGCCCATTTCTTCACACATGAAAACCAGGTCTTCAGTACAGACGTTCCCTGAAGCACCACGGTGCTCTGCAAATGGACATCCACCCAGACCCGCAACTGCTGCATCGAATAGATCAACTCCCAATTGAAGACCTGCATACGCATTAACAATGCCCATACCCCGTGTATCGTGCAGATGAAGTCCAATCCTAAGTTCTGGATATTTGTTTCGTACTGCACCGACAACACGCTGAATAGACAAAGGTGTAGCCCAAGCCATCGTGTCAGCCAATACAAGCACTTTTGTATTGAATTCGAACTCTGTCGAGATTTCTTTCATTTGAGCGACCATTTCTAGAACTCGCTCTGTGGAAATATCTCCTTCGAAGTTACACCCGAATGCAGCCATTAAAGCCATGTACTCAACTGGAACCCCATATTGACGATACATTTGAGCAATCGATCTTTGTGCAGCGATATTTTCTTGTAGATTTCTGCGCTGATTTCTCATCAAAAATGCTTCTGATGCAGTCAAGGCGATCATGCCTCTCGACGTCAATTTTTTCTTACTCAGAGCCCGTTGCAAACCTTGCTCGTTTAACCAAAGCCCTGTGTAAGTGACTCCAACGACGGGATTGAACTGCTCAACCACATCTTCAGCGTCTGCCATACCAGGCACCACTTTGGCTGGAACAAAAGAAACAATCTGAATTTGCTTCAGACCTGTTTTTGACAGCGAATCAATTAATTCAACTTTTTGAGAAGTGGTGATCGGGCCCTTTTCAATTTGAAAACCTTCGCGAGGCCCTTCTTCATTGATCTGAATTTTCTTTGGTAGGTCGTACATTTGGTTCAACTCAGTTGATTTATGCAGTCGGGGCAACAAAAGGATAGGGAATTGGTCGTCCGTTCATGTATGGCAATGCAACAACAGCCTTACCCGGTGTTGACTCAACACCGGCATCATTGCGAATACCTATATCGAGATCTACAAGACCGTAGCCAGGCCCGTCCCTTTTGTCTGTCACCTTCCCCCAAATGGTCAGCGTTTCACCGATCAAATTCATGACTCGGAACTGAAAATTGGCCTTCCACACCCAACCTGTATTACCTACCCACTCAGTCAATAATTGCATCAAGAACTGTTGTTTCAAGGAACCATTTACCAACAGTCCTGGCAATTTATCATGACCAATCGCGAATGGTGCGTCATAGTGGATTTTATGGAAGTTCTCAATTGAAGCCGACCAACGCATCAGATGTGGAGTCGTCATTGGACCTTTGCTCAGAAAGGGAATTTCTAGTCCAACAACAACATCCTCAAAATAGATATTCTTATTGTTACTCATATTTATTTTCTCCGAATTGCAGTAAATTGAATGCGAATAAGAAGATCACCCTCTCCATCACGAAGCTCACTTTCAATAATGACAAGAATGATTGGTCCTTTACTTGTTTCTCGCTCACTTATGTCAGCATATTTGGATGAGATGGATACAGTCTCACCATGTCGCACATATTTGAAAAATTCGATTTGTGTTCCACCATTGATGACGGCCATGCCCTTCAATGGTTCAATCTCGGGCAATCCCCACATACTGGCTGCACCGTCTATCCCATCAAAGTCGGGATCAGAGGCATGCTCTTGAATCGGGTCAGGATCACCAAAAGGTCTCCTGAAAATATGTGACACATAAAGTGGAGGTGCTACAGGACCTCCATAACGCTCATTGTCTGGACATGCTCGGTCATAAATTGGATTTTCATCCATGATGGCTTGCGCAAATCGTCGCACTGCTCCGCGTTCAACGACATCACAGGCGATCTGTGTCTCAGATCGCATCCCTATGTATTTTTTAGCTTCTTCAGGAAGCAGAGGCATGAAGTTCTCCTTTTATTTCATGTCAAGTTGAGTTGAATTTGATTATTACCCATACCATGTCTAATGGGTATCGTCCAAGAAGACGATTTTTTTGATTCGCCTTCGTGTTTTCCTAAGTTCAACAGCGAATCTTGTCATCAACGAGTGGATTGAAAATATAATGATTAAAATTTTATACATCACCACCCAGAGCATTAAAGGCATATAAAACCTACGCCATTTAATTCACACAAATAATAGAATTTCATAGAAATATTCCGCAAAAGCTCGCAACTCTTTTTAATCTTAATTTATATTAATATTTTATTTTTCTAATATTTTTGCCATATTTATACATAATTTGAAGTAATTATTTATCTATCACTTTATTTTTATCTGTTGCATTCGTCACGATGAACGCCGCCAATGCTGAAGTTAAAAGCAGCGCACCGATAAGGTTAACGATGAACATGAAAGCCAATAAAATACCCATATCGGCTTGGAATTTGAGATCAGAGAAGACCCAAGTGGCAACGCCAATCGTCAATGTCATCGCAGTAAATAACGATGCAGTTCCCCTTTGTTTCAATGCCTCTGCGAACGCATCACGCAATGAAGCGCTCCGCGACTGCATTTCATGACGCATCACTTCGAACAAATAGATTCCATAATCAACGCCGACACCAACACCTAGCGCGACGACAGGAAGTGTGTTGACTTTAAGGCCGATACCTAACAAGGCCATCAGTGCATTGCATAGAACAACACTCAGTCCTAAAGGAAGAATGATACATAGCGTGATGCGGATAGATCTGAAAGTCAAAAGACATAATACCCCTACAGATATAAACAATGTCAGATTGACCCACTTGTCAGCAGCTTCTACCGCCTCATTGGTTGCAGCCATCACTCCTAAACTACCAGTTGCTAGTCTTATTTTCAGTTCCTCTGTATCAAAGCTATCTTTAAATTGCTTGATGTCGTTGACCAAAGATTTGATCGTTGCAGCTTGGTGATTGCTTGCAAAAAGTGATACAAGCATCGCAGAGCAACTTCTGTTAGATAAATCGCTGCCAAACCCCCTTGTAGACAAAGCGGCTGACTGTGCTCTTTGCTGCTGTGTGTCGGGAATCACCGCCCATTTGATGTCACCCTCAGAGTAGCCTGCAGTTGCATTCTTGACGAAACCCGCCATGCCACGCACCGACTGAACGGTGGGGTTTTGTTTCATATAAAACTCAAAACGGTCAAGTGTTTCAAGAGTTTCGAAATCAACGCAAGCGCCCTCTTTTGGCGTCTCGGCCACTACACTTAAATCATCAAGGCCAACTGAAAAACTTTTTGAAATGACTTCTATGTCCTTGTTGTACCTTGATTCTGGTCTGAGTTCTGGCACGCCTCGTCCCATGTCTCCTACATTCAGATGACGCGCCTCCCATACTCCTGCTGCAAGAATGACCACGCCAACAGCAATCATCACCAACGCGTATGGTTTCGTGGCTACCAACGAAACGGTTGTCCAGAGATGCTCGAGTTTGTCAGACACGATGATTGGATAATCACCTTTTTTAGCTTTTATTTGAATATATGAAAGCAGAATCGGTAACAACAATTTATTGGTGAATATCATCAATGTCACACCAATCGTTGCTGTTAATGCTAGCTCTCTTACAATTTCTATGTTGACAAGAGCAATGACCATAAAGCCAACAGCGTTTGCAAGCAATGCACTTGCGCCCGGTATAAACAACTTCATGAAAGAGGCGCGTGCGGCATTGAATGAATCCATGCCATGATTCACATCAATTTTCCATGCATTGCACATTTGCACTGCATGGGAGACCCCAATAGAAAATATCAAGAAGGGGACGAGTATGGACATGGGATCCAATGACATATTCATCAATGGAAGTAGTCCCAACAGCCATAGCACAGGGATTAGGGCAACTGTCAATGCCCAGAAACTCAAACTGATCGATTTTGTATACCACAGCAAAAGAACTGCTGTGATGATAAAAGCCACCAGAAAGAATGTCAGTACGCCTTGTGCACCGGCAGCGATGTCTGATGCCGATTTTGCAAATCCAATAATATGGAGGCTGTATGGACCTTTTTCATATTTGGCACGAATTTTTTCAAGTTCAGCCCCGACCTTCTTGACATCCAGTCTTTGGCCCGTGTTCGGATCGTCATCTCGCAGTGTTGCCGCCACCATCGCCGACTTGAAGTCACTGCCGACAATGCGTCCTACAAGATCTGATTTCAGAAGATTCGAACGGAATTCATTCATTGTCTCCTGTGATTCATCAAAATTGTTGGGAAGGACTGCCCCGCCTCTAAACCCATCTTCTGTGACTTCAAGATAGATGGAACTAGAACTGTAAAGCGATTGAACACTTGCCCTTTCTACACCACTGAGAAAAAAGACATCTTCATGAATGCCTTTAAGTGTTTGCAAAAATTCATTTGAATAAATATCACCATCGGATGTCTTGAGTGCAACCATGATTTTATTGGCGCCTCCAAAGGTATTCTCATACTCTTTGAAAACCTCCATGTATTCATGGTCCATTGGAATCATCTTATTGAAACCAGATTGGATTTCAAGTTTTGACGCAGAATACGCTAAAATTCCACTGATAATAATGAATATTGACAGAACAATTTTCCGTCTATTGAATATTAAATTTGCAATGGAATCAATCCACTGCATTCTCGACAGCTTTGAATCAATCGACATTTTTACTTAGCATCAAGAGATTTAGTTGGGCTTCAGGGGATTTATCAAACGGGCACCACCCTCACCCACTATCAACACTTGCGTGTCATTCACTTCAACCAAATGGCTGATGTGCCGACGCTCACTGGTCTGCTGCACTGTGAATGAAGCGCCGCTGTCTTTGCTGTTCGCAATCAGACCAGCAGCGCCCACCAAAAGCACGGTCCCATCGCTCAACTGAACTGCTGATTGCACCGCGCCTTGGTAGTTTTTCAGTTCAACTTTTCTCCATGTTTTTCCAGCATCCGCCGATCTGAATACAACACCTCGCATTCCATGGAGCAATAGAACACCGTCCTTGAGTCGTATGCCACCAAAGAATGTGCCTTCATAAGGCGAGTTGATTTCTTTCCAATCCTGTGCTCGTTCAACTGATTTCGCAATTGTTCCAGATTCGCCTGCCAAGATGATTGGTTTTGAAGAGTCTGCTATGATTGCATTCAAATGCAAATCAAAATTTTTATTAATAATCTTTAAGCGGCGCCATGTATTTCCTTGGTCGTCCGTTTCTAAATAATTGCCATAAGCACCCACGGCAATCCCATGATCGCCACGCATCCAAACATTGAGGATGGCTTGAGGATCATCATCAACAACTTTTGCATTTTCCCAGGATTTGCCTCCATCGGAAGTTTTTAAAATAACTCCACGATGGCCGACTGCAATCCCAATATTTTCATTGACAAAGGTTACAGCCGTTAAAGTAGAAAGACTGGGTGTTGAAGATTGTTTCCAGCTTGTTGCAATATCATCACTGTAAAAAATTCGGCCTCTTTCGCCTACTGCCAATAGCCGATTTCCTATTTTGGTAGCACCCAGCAGAATAACATTATCTGGTTTTGCTCTGAGTTCGGGATTCAATTTACTCGGGCTCTTTGAATCTTTGACTTCTCCCTCGGAAAACGAATTTGTTGCAGAAATTACACCAATTATGAATGCAATCCATACCCTATGGAATTTAAATTTTGACAACAAATTCATATCGCCACAACATTACCGGATTCACTAATTTTCGATTTCAAGCGCACACAAGGGTGCGCTTGAAATCTTCCTCAATTACTTTGTTCCTTGTCGCCGCAGCTCATCGGGTTCGAAGTCAGACAGTTTTCCTTTGACACCGAACTTCCAAGTGGTGTTGGTATCAAATGATGTTTGGTTCAAGATGTACGAACCCGAAATCAGGTCATGAATCGTGTAGGCCGAATACCAGGGGACTTGTGCGTCGTAAAACTGCGCCATCGATCCATCTTGATAACGCCACAGTTGACCTCGTGCGTCGTAGAGATCGGCTGCAGCCACTTGCCATGTGTCCTCATCGATGTACATGGTGCGCTTCGCGATGACGTGGCGCGCCCCACTTTTCAGCGTACCTTCCACAATCCAGACACGGTGCAATTCGTATCGCATCAGTTCGGGATCGATGTGCCCTTTTTGTAGGACAGTCGATGCTTTCAGGCTCTTATCGGTCAGCTTGTAAACGTTGTAAGGAATGTACATTTCCTTTTTGCCAACAAGCTTCCAGTCATAGCGCTCAGTCGTGCCGTTCCAAGCGTCGTGCTGGTCGGTGAACCGCAGTCCGTCGGTGCCTTCCGCGATGAAGTCACAGCAGAGCTCAGGCGCACGGCGCACACGTCTTTGTCCAGCGTTGTAGATCCAGCCCTGGCGAGCCTGTTTGCTCATGTCCAGGTTGTCCCAAGCCAGATAAATCGTGCCCACGAGTGTGGCGGGTTCTGTCCAAGTGCCCTTGATCACGAAGGCAGCGTTATCGCGCTTAGTGTCGAGGAATCCGAGACTTTCATAAAGCCACTCTTCTCTGAAGGCAACCTTGTAACTCGCACCATTCGAATTGACCGTATGCCAGTTGTAATCGCGGACGGTACCACCCCCGCGCCAACGCAGACTGTGGTTCCAAAGTACTTCTTGGCCCTTCTTTGGAAATGGGAATGGGACTGTGGACGTTCCAGTTCCAACCACACCATCTGCGGACAGATCAGCAGTGGCTGCATACTTCTTCACGTCTTCGTATACACGCTCAGGGTATGCGGCAGTCCGGTGGGTTTTGTAAACGTTGATTTTGAAGGTCGGGTACTTTTTCAGCATCGCGATCTGACCCACGGTGAGCTTCTCTTTGTGCTCGTCTGCGTTGGCGCCCGTGATGGTGAACAGCGGTTTTTCACCCGCGAATGGGTCGGCATAGCCTTTTTTGACATCAAAACCTGCAGGGGGCTTGGTCAAGCCTCCCGTCCAGGCCGGAATGGTGCCTTCTTTGTTACCTGCGGCCTCAGCACCGATCGGAGTCAGGTCTTTGCCAAGCCGAGAAATCTCTTCTGGCGTGGCCTTGGCCCAGGCCAGATGGGATGACATCAGCAAAATGCTGGCGGCCAGCAATGGTTTCTTGATGAGTTGCACGTGATTCTCCTTTTATCGTGTTGCTGTCAGAAAGCCATGCTGGCATTCACCGTGAGATAGTCTCGGTCCCGCAGTGCATCCCACTTGGCTTTGTTGTTGAATTTCACGTATTGAACGCCCAGGTTGTATTTCTTCTGGTAATTGAAGTCGACGCCCAGTCCCAAAATGCGACGCCCTTCGTTAATTTGGCCATCCACAGACACACCTTTCACGTCATGAGACAGAGACAGGCTTGGTGATACCGTCACGCCTGAATTCATGAAGTTGAAGTAATCCAACTTGCCCAAAACGCGATACCCCCAGGCAAAGTTTGTGACAAAACCATCATTAGCACAGCCCGGAGCTCCGGGTGTAGGACAACTAGCGCCTAGAGGCGCATAGCTTGCATCGCTTGCAGCACCAAATACAAACTCTCGGCCGTACCGCAACCCAGGTGTGAGTCCGTTCACCCAAGAGCCAGCAAACTCACCCACTGCAGTCAATCCATCAGCACCCAGGATCCCTGGGAAGGCTTGAATACCATTCAATTGAAATTGGGTCTTTTTCACCCTGTCGTAACCTTTTACAGTTCCACCAGCTGCAGCCTCCGCAGCTCTATTCCCCAGCGGACCTACGCCAAGTAGCGTTGCATAAAGAATATCTGCACCATTAATTCCAGCTGGATGGTTTGGCGAATGACTTAGTTCTGATCCAATAGACCATCCCCCCAAAGTTGTCGACGCGCTTACTGCATATACCTTGACATCTTCGGGATACTCCCAATTCGCTGCTATATTAGAACTACCTGTAGCTTTCACTCCATTCAGTACTGGTGTCCTAGAGTGAATATTAATCGCATAAGCTCCAAATTCAGTATTCAATGCATCTACAAAATATCGAGTTGCGAGACCGTATTGACCACCATTTTTCGGAAGTTTAGATTTTATTAGCGGGATCCCAACCCCGAAAGTATTTCTAGCACTCCACATCAAGTCTGGTTGTAACATTGCTGCATTACATCCAGAATTGTGTCCGCCTGGTCCAACCGCGACATCTACTGTTGAAAAATAGGTACCACAACCATCTACAGCAGTCGCTTGCCATTGGTATTGGTAAAAAGCCTCCACAGAAGGGCCATTTGTAAAGCCCCAATTTCCGTAAAGCATGCCTACCGGTAGAAACGCTTCTTTGATTTCCACTCCAGGACGTCTAAATGCCGGTACATCCAATGGGCTCACCACATTGACGCCTTGGAAAAACAGACTTTCGCCCCAGTTAAGAGCTTGCCGTCCAAGTCTCCCGTTAAAACTATTGCCACCATCAAACTTCCAGTTGCCGTACACGTATGAGTCCAACAGGTAGGTGCCTTGGAACTTCTGAAGCTTGTCTAATCCCGCATCGGATAGCGGCGTGTTCGCGACATAGCCGTTGGCCCCATTACCGTGAGGCACTGAACTGCGCGACAAGGTATCGTCATACCAAGCTTTGCCGCGCAAAAAGACACCGTAGTTGTCTTTTTTCAGATCCAACTCCCCCACGGCTTTGGTGAAGGAAGAATACATTTGTCCCTTCTTGTAATTGAGGTTACCGTCATCCGAATTACCACCAAGTCCACCCGGCATATTTCCCGCCGAATAGAGACCTGGATCTCGGTCACTCATGCGCCAACCCGCACCAGCCGAAATCGTCAGGTTGTATGTGCCCTTGATATCCCCCGATTCACCCAATGTGAATTCTCCAGCCGCCACTGGCGCGCTCACCATGGCCAATGCTGCTGCCGCCACAGGGCTGCACAACTTCATCGCCTTCCGATTGAACTGTTTCATATCATCTCCACCTTCTCATGTCCTATACGAATCGCAGGTCATGCAATCAATGAACTTGCACACTGACCTGACTGCTTGACTCCCCGTTTTTCTTATCGGCCGTCTGGTGCCGCCTCGATGCTGTCGCCAACTCCCCGCCCCACACCCACTCCACACCTCCGGCCCATCAGCCAGCTTGAACCACAGGCTTTTCGAGGACCAAGACCCTTGCAAAAACTGATCAGGCTGCCTTTGAACAGTCCTGTGATCTTTGACTTGAGGCTCGTTCCTAGCGAGCCACGACAAGTCACCTTTTCACCAGAATTTGACCTAGGATACGAGCATTTGACTCATGAGTCAACTGACAATCTTCTCGGTAAATACCCTCATGTTTGACGATTTTTCTGCTGTGAGGTGCGGCGATTCATTCGGCTGTTTTCTATGCATCGCATGACTGGCCGCATGGCAGGTTCTCAAGCTGCGAAGGAAGAGTCGAGGTGGGAGATCAACCGGTACGCGAGTCGATAGACCGATCAACTCGGTGTTGAAGCTGTTGCAGCTGAGTTCTACGATTGGCACGATTGGCAAGGCTCAGTGCGGCCTTGCTTGAGCGCACATTGGGGCAATGGCACTGAATTGGTAAGGTGGGGAGCGATCAGCACCTGCGATGGTCGCGGTGATCCCTTTGTGTTGTGCAAAAGCTAACGTCTGCACATCAGCCGTGTTCAGACTGAGGGCTCCATGTGCGGCTTTCAGAAGGCCGTTATACGAAACCTGCTACGGACCAACAGCCAGCACGAAGCCAGCGGCCTGCGACCGCTTCATGCGGACGGAAACAAAAAAAGCCAGCACATTGCTGCGCTGGCTTCATGGACAGATCGAAATGGATCAGATGGCGAACTTGGCTCGGTCTTTGCCCTCAATCCACTTGGGGGCCTTGCCTCGCCCCGTCCACGTAGCACCCGTTGCAGGGTCGCGGTATTTTGGGGCAACAGCGCCGCGTGCACCAGTCTTGGCGCCGCGCTTTGCACCACCAAAAATATCTTTGGCAGTCAGACCATGTTCTGCGATAAGCGCTTTGACTTTGGCAACGGCATCACTGATTTCAGCTTTGCGAGCGGCCTCAATCTGAGCCTCCAGAGCTTCTTTTTGTGCGATCAGTTGGGCAACAGTGGTCATTTATCAGATCTCCTATAAAAATAAACAGACTCAGCGCCAATAATCATAAGCCAAAAATGACAAAAAGCCAACCATGTTTTAATTAATTCTCAAGATTTAGAATCCTCTATTCACATAGTTCACCGATTTTATCTCGATCTGTCTAACGCAGCCTCCATTTTAAACCGATGAGCACGCACAGAAGATCGGATTATCTTGAAGCATAGCTGCAGCATCAACGGATAGCACCTGATTTTCGGGCAACAGCAACTGCTTCTGTGCGGTTACTCACATTCAGCTTGGCATTGATATTTCTGAGGTGTGTTCGAACTGTGCTTGTAGAAACAAAGAGTTTTTCAGCCAAGATATCGTTAGAGTAACCTTCAGCAAGCAATGACAAAATGCGCAGCTCTTTTGGAGTCAGTCGATCAGATCCGTTTTGACCTGAAAAAGCATCAGTTCCAATGGACCCGGGGAATTTGGCGATTTCCTTCAGAAGTTTGTCTAGGTAAGATCTAAATTTCACCGCATCCACGCTGCGATCGTGTTCCACAACATGATTGCATACCCCCTTGATCAGGCCATATAAAATTGGTCCCTCATCCAGAAATGTACGAACTAGTTGCTCTGCGTGTGCTTTTCTAAGCACTTTCTCCATGGTTGATAAGGTGGCTCGGTTATTGACTCCAGCCTCCTGTTCTGCCAGGCACTTGAGAGTCAAGATTTTGAGAGCCCGACGGTGCCGGTGCTCACTCTCAGCCAGCTGAGCAAGCTCGTCCAGAGTCTGTATGCACTGCTTGGCCTTACCCGCGTGAATCTTCCAACGCATTTCAGCCAGTTGCCAAAATTCAACGTCATGAGCGGGCAGTCTCAACCTTGTTTCACGAGCCCATATCTCAGCGTTGTTGGCTCGATCCAATTCGTCGCGAGACCCTTCCAAATTTCCTTGTAATAGCAACAATCTTGCACGTTCAAGTTTGGCACCACAGGTGACCCGAACAAGTTTCCTCTCTTGCCCGACCACTTCAAGCTCTGCGAGACGGTTGAAAGCCTCATCGATTTCACCCAATGCAAACGCAATCCGGGACAACATTCGGTAGGCGGCGATCAAATGATCTGCCATTCCCAGCTTGTTCGACAATGGCACATGAAGCAACAGAAGATTTTGCGCAGCTTCTAAATCATTTTTTTGGTAGAGCGCACCAGCATGCAGGACACCCGCCCATGCGCTCCCTACGGGCTCCGATTCAAGACGTGCGTATGCTGCAGCTGCGAGTCTAAATCGCGATGCGGCTTCTAAAGCGCGTCCTTCTTCGAGGTCAATTAACCCTTCAACAGATTCGCCATACATCCTGTTGAAATCCCCAACCATACCGCCGCTTTTGGCATAGCCAAGCATCACGTTGGACTCTTGGTTATCGCCCATCAAGCGGCAAATGTACGCCATCTGGTTAGCAAAGACGTGGCTTGCAAAGCTGCCATCAAATGTGATTTTCGTATGGGCCAACATGCCTGCTGCATAGGCTTCCTCTAAGCGGTCTTGCATCACCAATAAGGTAGATTGCTGAGCAACATAGTGTGTCAGCAGCTTCGGCTCATGCATGTTTTCTAGGCTGATACTTCCATGAAGCTCTTCGGCTTCAAATGGCCCACGCGTGAAGCAAACAGCCCATACAGCAATCAATGTGAGGTATGGGTCATGACGCCATGTTCTGAGCGGCAAGTGTTGGAACCACCTCCCAAGCAACTGCATCCTGCCTGCCTGCAACAATTCCTCAGCAGAGTTGTTGATCAGCTGCACTGCTGATTCCCACTGATTGGCCTCGATCCAATGCTCTATCGCCTGAACTGGCTGCTTCGCTTTTTGATACCACCCAGCAGCCAGCTCGTGCAGGCCATTAATTTCATGCGGGATCTCTCGTCGAGCCCTTTCTCTTAGAAACTGAAGGAACAACTTGTGATACCTGAAGACTTTTCCTTCTCTGTCAATCACTTTGATGAAGAGGTTAGAACTCTCAATTTCCTCCAAGATTTCAATGCTGCCGTGCTGATTGACCAGTTCATCAGAAAGTTCAGGGGTCACATCTTCCGTAATGCAGGTGCGCAATAAAAATCGACGAATCCTGTGAGAAAGATTCTCAAATACATCCTCTGAAAGATACTGAGCGATGACACGATCAGAGCCTGAAATCGTGTCAATGAATTCAGTCCTATCTGTCCGATTCAGCAAAGCGGATGATGCCAGCCACATGGCGGCGATCCAGCCTTCTGTTTTGTCATGCAGTTTGACAATTTCCTGATCGCTCAAGCCCAGTTGACGGCTCTCATTCAAGAAGAGCTTGGCTTCCTGCTGAGAAAATCGCAGATTCTTTTCATCAATTTCCAACAGATGACCCAGAGCCCTGAGCCTTCCAAGGCCCATCAGTGGGGCACTTCTTGTGGCAAGAATTAAATTCGATCCCTGTGGAAGATGATTGATGAGTTCACGTGTAAGATGCAACAAAGCTGTTTCTGTTATTTCGTCAAAATCATCGAGAAACAAACTGAACGGCCGTTCGATCGTCGCAATCTTATTGAGGACATCGTCGGCCATCAAGTTGGCATCATGACCTCGAACGATGAGATTTCTAGCAAAAGTATTGTCTTGTATTTCATCAATTGCGGCTGAAATGCAGGACAAAAATCGAATGACATCATTGTCTCTTTGATCGAGTGTGACCCAAGAGCAACGACGCGAAGACGCCTCAAACGTCTTTCGCAGCTGTGTCATGACCGTCGTCTTTCCAAATCCTGCGGGTGCAGACAACAAGACGATACGGAACTGTCCACTTTGGCTCAGCTGTTCGAGCAAGTTGGTCCGCAACACTTCCGTCGAGGGGCTGTTGGGACTCGCAAGCTTGTTAGGGGCGATACGTATGAATGGCGAGAGTCGATGCTCGCCATCACTGATCGACAGACCAGCACTTGGTTTTTGATCGCTGGTGTTTGGCATTTCACTGCCTCACGTCGCAGGCCATATTCACGTGGGTGGTCCAAGCCCACTCAATGCATATTCAGCCTACACCGCGACGAATAAAATCCGCGAATTTTTCGGAGATCTGTAAGCCAGTTTGATCACCATCTGGCCGGAACCATCCTGGAATTCCATGAATAGCGCCCATGAACCAGAAGACAATGAACTTGCTGTCACAAGGACGGATGGATCCGTCGCTGATGCCTTCATCTACCAATGAACGAAGATTTTTGTCGAAGACTCTTCTGCGCTTTTCAATCAAGCGCCTGTGATCAGGCTTGAGCTCGTCCAACTCATCGAGTACTGCGGATGCGCTCAACTCTCCCGTCAGAGCCACAACGTAAGCTGAGACAAAGCGCAAGATCTTGTCTAGCCCCGTCCCTCCCGCGTTGATTGCAGCTTCAAGGGCCCGGTCCCCAACCTCCATCGACAGTTTATGGCACTCGTAGAGCAGTTCTTGTTTGTCTTCAAAGTAGTAATACAAAGCTGGCTTTGAGACATTCAAGGCTTCGGCAATCGTACCGAGTGATGTATTTTTGAAACCTCGGCGACCGAACGCTCGCAATGCCTGTTCAATTGCAGCTTCACGCTTCAATTCATACTGATCGCGAGGTGTACTGATATGGTTAGACCACTTCTTATCACCCGAAAGTGTATCCTTAGGGCCCGACGCTCCCGGAGCAGACCTGCGAGTGGTTTTTTCAGCACTGTCCAGTTTTTGTTTTGCCGAAGCCATTTAAATTCCTGTCAAACCACCACTGCAAACTAAATTGTGGCCACTGATGTAATCAGACTCCGGCAGGCACATCAAGTAGACCGCTCCAGCAGCCTCTTCGGTCGAACCAATGTGCCCCAGCGGAATCATGCCTTGTAATGCACTCAGAAGATTAGAGTTTACACCAACCTTCACTTGACGTCCCTCGATGTCAATCGTGCTGCCGCTGTCGGCGGAGGCTTCGGTCAATCGGGTATTGATCAATCCGTATGAGACTGAATTCACTGTCACATGAAGTCGACCCCATTCTTTAGCCAAAGATCGCGTCATTCCAATGATGCCCGCTTTTGCCGCCGAATAGTTCGCCTGCCCAGGAATGCCGTACATACCAGCCATCGATGAGACATTCACAATTTTCCTCACCACTCGCCGCTTATGGTCTTCGTCCGTTTTTACCAATGAACGGATGACCGGTTGAATCGCCCGGAGGATCCTGAATGGCGCTGTCAGGTGACACGCGAGCACGCTGTCCCACTGCTCATCAGTCATTTTCTGAATTGCACTGTCCCATGTAAAACCAGCGTTATTAACAACAATATCGATGCCACCGAAATTTGCCATTGCTGTTTCGACAAATCGATGACAAAAATCTGTTGTCGTCACACTGCCAACACATGCTACGGCAGCAGATCCATTTTTTTGAATCTGACTCACTGTTTCTAAAGCTACATTTTCATCGAGGTCGTTAACCACAATAGAGGCACCTTCTGCGGCAAGCTTCATGGCAATTGCTTTACCAACTCCACGGCCTGCTCCTGTGATCAATGCGACGCGATTAGATAATTTTTTAGACATGGCTATATCTCCACACTATTGCTTAGCGCGCTAGGATCGTGACGCAGGCGACGGCTTCTTCAATGCCATACAAGCCTCCGCCGTTTTCTGAGAGAGCTATCTTTGCCCCCTGGACTTGTCGTGCCCCAGCCTCTCCGCGCAGTTGCTGAACCAGTTCATAGATCTGGCCAAGACCGGTCGCTCCAATCGGATGCCCCTTCGACTCAAGGCCCCCCGATGGATTGATTGGTATTTGACCGCCAATTGAAGTCACTCCACGCTCAGCCAGCTCACCGCCTTCGCCGAAATTACAAAACCCTAGATTTTCTGTTTGTATGATTTCTCCCATAGCGGTGGCGTCATGAACCTCGGCCACAGATACATCTTTAGGCCCGATACCCGCAAGTTCATAGGCGCGCTTGGAAGCAAGCACTGTGCAGTGCCTTTCAACCTCGTTTTCCAAACGGTCTGTGCCAGACTGAATCACCGACGAAAGAACACGTACCGCTCTGGATTGACTTGCGCGCATACGCTTGAGCCCGTCCTTGGTGCAGAGAATTGCTGCCGCTGCGCCATCCGAGACAGGTGAGCACATTGGCAAAGTCAAGGGGTAGGTGATTGGAGGGGCATGCAGCACCTGTTCAATCGTGTAGCTTTCTCGGTACTGGGCGAGAGGGTTGTCGACTGAATGAAGATGATTTTTCGATGCCACTGCAGCCAATTGCTTCTGTGTTGTTCCGTAACGTTTCATGTGCGCGCGAGCAAATGCTGCATAGACATCCATAAATACACTGTACGATTTGCTAGATGTACTTCCTGGAGGAACCTCTAGGCCTTGTCCGAGTGCAATTAGCCTTGCCCGAGTCTGCTCTGCATCGGATACATCACACGCGCTGTCAAACACGGACAGCATTTTCTCTCGCTCTGGCGACCACATTTTCTCGGCACCAACTGCCAAGACCACATCTCCTTCACCTGCTCGAAGATATTGAACGCCAAGCGTCAATGCAGTTGACCCGCTGGCGCAGGCATTCTCGACATTGATTACTGGGATTCCTTCAATTCCCATCGATCTGAGCGCCACTTGACCGCGAATCATCTGCTGGCCTTGCATATGACCTTGTGTCGAATTTGCAAAAAATGCCGCTCTTAAATCTTTAGATGAAATCCCCGCATCTTCCAGTGCTTGAGTCACCGCCCTTCTCGTCAACGTTTTGATGTCTTCATCGATTAGTCGGCCAAATGGCGTCATTCCCACACCAATTACATAAACTTCATCAGCATTCATTTCGATACCTCATTTGATTATTAAAATCTTTATCCAATAGCTTTATATGACGCATCAATCCACCTGCAGTTGCGTCAAGCGCACCGCTTTTTCGATTCTCGCGTCTTCAGTTTGAAATTGTTTTTGATAGTCCGCGCTGCCCAAGCCGATAGGCTCCACCCCTAAGACTGCAAAAGCTTCTAATGTCTGTTTTGATTTAACCGCCTTAATTACAGAAGTCGACAATGCTTCAATAATGTCTTTCGAAACTCCTCTATTGCAGACGAGTCCAACATTTGATGCAAAATCAAATTCAGATACAAATTCAGATATTGCCGGCACATCGGGTAGTCTTGCGTACCTCTCGGCAGAATTCACTGCAATTATTTTTATTTTGTTTGACTGAGCGAACCCTTGTATGGAAGGCAAGGCAGCAAAAGCTATTTCTACCTCACCCGATACCAAGGCCGAAACAGCTGGCGATGCCCCCCTAAATGGAGCATGCTGTATATTTAGACCTTGAGAATATTTAAGATATTCCATGCACAGATGATGAGTGCTGCCTGCGCCGGGTGTACCGTAGTTATATCTTCCTGGATGCAACTTCATCTTAGCCACAAACTCACTGAATGAATTAATCCCTAGCTTTGGATTAACAGCAAGAAATAGTGGTCCACGAGCAATCAAGCTTACTTTTTCTATGTCTTTTTTTGGATCAAATTTATTTTGTTTATAGATGCGTGGATTGATTGACAAAACTGAACTATCGGTCAATAAAAGTACGTTGCCATCCGCTTCTGCTCTTAGAAGCGCTTGGACTGCAACAACACCGTTAGCCCCAGGTCGGTTGTCCACAACCACACTGCGTCCGATCTGCTCTCCCAAGGCTTTGGCAACAACTCTGGCTACTGCGTCACCACCACCACCTGCTGCATAGGGGACCAAAATGGTCAAGGGCTTCGTACTTTGTGCGAAGGCCGCAGGGGTCCAGATGGTTGCAGCTGTCAGCGCTTGCAACACGTCTCGTCTTTTCATTTGCATCTCTTTGCTTGATGGTCCGATGATCTACTTTTTAGCCATGAAGATGGTTCGGCCAACTTGGTTTGACCGTATGGTAATGTTGTTTGACTTCGGAGTCAAGTCAAGTTATTGTGACTGATCTGTAGTGCTTACTTGTCGCCCTTGCCTCTGGTTTCGTTGATCTTCGGTCTCGAGAGATGCACTCGATGCAGTGAGCTTTGTGCCGCGGTTATGGACATTTCCATCCAAATACGACGGGCCTAGCCAAATTTTTTCAGGAGTATTCAGTGTCGAACGGCAGATACATCACACTCAAGCGAGACAAGCAGGTGGCAACCATTGTGTTGAACCACCCGAACAAACCGAATCCGCTCACAACCTCACTTCAAATAGAGTTGATCAACACCATTGCCGAGGTCGGATCAGATACCTCGCTGAGAGCTCTCATCTTGACCGCCACTGGCCCTGCGTTTTGTGTTGGCGCAGACTTCGGGGAAGTCCTGGAAGCTGAGCGCAGCGGTGCATCTGTTCCTGAATGGACAGCTGCTATGCTGGACCAGTACACCAATCCGATCATCAAAGCTCTTCAAGATTTACCCATTCCCGTTGTCAGTGCAATTCAAGGCGCGGCAGCTGGTGCGGGCGTTGGTTTAGCGCTTGCTGCAGACTTGGTCTTGATGTCAGATGCAGCATACTTCTATCTGCCGTTTGTACCCAAGCTTGGGCTTATTCCAGACATGGGAAGCGCATGGTTCCTGCTTCGCCAACTCGGCAGATCACGCACTATGTCTTTAGCTTTGTTAGGTGATCGACTCTCCGCTAAGGACGCTGTAAATTTAGGCTTGGCTATTGAGTGCGTCCCTACAGATGAGCTCTACCATAAAGCGAACGAATACGCCAATCGGTTGGCACGCACCCCTAAAAATCTTATTCTCGACCTTCGAAAAACACTTGATGCTGCAGAAATAAATTCCTTATCTGTTCAACTGGACCAGGAATGCGCTACGCAACTAAATTTACTGAATCAGGGCAACTTTAAAGAGGGCGTAAAGGCTTTTCTCGAAAAGCGTGAGCCTCAATTCAATTGAATAAAATTAGGGTCAAGAGTATTTTCAGCACATAAATTCTCGCCTTAACAGGTTTTGCCACACAAAGTTGAATCCGCCGAGTGGTTGTTCAGAGTGGTACCGCGTGTACAGACCTTTATTTCATGATCTCCCTATGATTGGGTTATGTGTGGCCTTGGCCCTGCCGCTGTCCGCCATCGCCCAAGCCGTTGATGTAGTCACGGTGCAATCGGGCCGGCTGGCCCAGCGCCAGTTCGATGTCCCCGGCTCGGTCAGCGCCATCGATGGCCAGGCCATCCGCGACGCCGGCCCGCAGGTCAACCTCTCCGAGGCCCTGGCCAGCGCCCCCGGCGTGGTTGCGCTCAACCGCAACAACTACGCGCAAGACGTGCAAATCTCCATCCGCGGCTTCGGTGCCCGCGCCGCCTTTGGCCTGCGCGGCATCCGCCTGATCACCGACGGCATCCCCGCCACCATCCCCGACGGCCAGGGCCAGGCCTCGACCGTCGCCCTGACCTCGGCCGAGCGCATCGAAGTGCTGACCGGCCCGCTGGCCCAGCTCTATGGCAACTCGGCTGGCGGCGTGATCCAGACCTTCACGCGCGAAGCCGGCCCCGAGCCCGAGGCCTTGGGTCAGGTCACCGTGGGCGCCAATGGCCTGCACCGCTACGACGCGCAACTGAGCGGACGCAGCGGCGGCGTGGGCATCGTGGCCGACTACAGCGAATTCAGCACCGACGGCTGGCGCCAGCACAGCGCAGCAAAACGCAAACAGTTCAACGGCATGCTCACCAGCCAGCTGCAAGAGAACACGCGCCTGAAGATCGTGGCCAATGTGTTTGACATGCCCGAAGCGCAAGACCCGTTGGGGCTGACGCAAAGCGACTGGCGCAACAACCCACGCAAGGCTGGCAACAACGCCCTTGCGCAGCGCACGCGCAAGATCGTGCAGCACGAACAAATCGGCGCGGTGCTCAATCACCGCTTTGACAGCGACCTGTCCATGCAATGGCGCGCCTACAAGGGGCAGCGTGACAACCTTCAGTACCAGGCGACCGCCAAGTGGGTGGGGCTCAACCGTGATTTCTACGGCATCGGTGGCCAAGTACAAGGCAGACTGCGCGATCTAGCCAAAGGGCCGGCCGATTGGGTGATCGGCTTTGACACCGACCGCTCATCCGAGTTGCGCCAAGGCGGAGACGCCAGTGCGGGCGAGAAAACCAACACCAAACGCAATGAAACCAACATTGCCAGCAATGCCGATGCCTATGGCCAGATCAACTGGCACTGGCTGGACGAACAAGGCCACAACCCCTACACCTTTACGGCCGGCTTGCGCCGCAGCCAAGTCAAACTCTCGAACTTGGACTATGCGCCCGCTTTCGAAGGCGACGGCACGGGTAAAGTTCAATACAGCGCCACCAGTCCGGTTCTGGGTGTGACCTGGCATGCGGCGGAAGCGCTGAATATCTATGCCAACTGGGGCAAGGGTTTTGAAACGCCCACCCTGGCTGAAAGTGCTTACATCGTGGAAAGCAACGCCATCGTCGGCAAATTCAATACGGGCTTGCTGGCCTCACGCAGCACCCACAAAGAGCTGGGCCTCAAGTGGACCCCCTCCAGCGCAACACGCTTGCAAGCGGCGCTGTTCCACATTGGAACCACCGACGAAATTGTTAACCTCAGGTCCAGCGGCGGCAACACCGCATACAAAAACGCCGCGTCCACCACACGCCAGGGCGGAGAACTCGCCTGGGCGCAGCTGTGGACGCCGAACTGGCGCAGCCAGCTCTCGGCTTCCTGGCTGCAAGCGACCTATGACGCGGCCTACACTTCGGGCACCACCCCTATCCCCGCGGGCAACCGCCTGCCCGGCATCCCCGACAAACAGCTGTTTGCCTCGCTACAGTGGGCGCAAAACGGATTTGTCAGCAAGAGCCGCCTGGGGCCACAGGGCTGGTCGTCTTCGCTCGACTGGATCGCGCGCTCGGCGCTGTGGGCCAGCGATGTGAATGACGCCGCTTCGCGCGCGCCGGGCTATGGCGTGCTGAACCTCAAAGTGCGCCACCGCAGCGACTGGGGCCACTCGCAGCTGGAGACTTGGCTGGGTATTGACAACCTGGGCGACCGCAACGCGGTCGGCTCGGTAATTGTCAACCAAGCCTCTCAGCAGCATTTTGAGCCCACCCTGCCGCGCCAGTGGGCATTCGGTATTAAAATTTCAAGTAATTTCTAATTCAATTGAAAATGCTTTGCATCAGATAAAATCGAAATTATAATCAAAGCAACGGATATTTAACAATGAGAACCACACGATTGTTTCATTGAGTTTTAATATTTAACGCTTCGGTATATGGATGTGTTCGCCGCTCAGCAAAACCATCCACAATTAATCCCACTCCACAAAAAAATACCAATCCAATTCCAAGTCCGTGCATGAACTCCCCTCGGGTTGCAAATCTTAGCAATAGCCCCAGCACACCCATTAAAGCCCACACTGCAAGATACCGACTCCATGCGCTATTGACTTTCATCATACGGCGTTGCTCATCTATCAGCGCCGCCTGAACAGTTTCAGGCGAGGATTGCAGCGCTTTTTCTAATCGTGTTACCTGGGCAGGAGTCCGATACCCAACAACTGCGCCTACTGTAGTCATTAACAAGCCCATAACTAAAAAGGGGATTGCTACACCTCTTGCATAAGCACTGCCATCATCAGTTAGCAGCCAAATACAAAATATTAGACTCAACAAGCCGATAGGCAAGATAAAAACCAGGGCTTCAATTTTTTCCCCTTGGAAATAAATTAAAGATTCTTTTATTATTTTTTCTGTCGTCTCTGAGGGATTCAAAATTTTCATCATGACCTACATTATTAAATATTAATTTTATTTACAAAGACTTCGAATTTTTGCGAATTCTCTCTGGAGACATTCCGGTCCATTCACGGAAAGCACGATAAAAAGAATTTGGCTCTTCAAATCCAAGCAAGAATGAGATCTCAGCTGTAGAAATTTGTGTTTTCAGTAGGTAGTGGCGCGCCAGCATCTCTCGCGTTTGCTTTAAGATTTTTATGTAATTCGTTCCTTCAAATTCTAGTTGTCTTTGAAGTGTACGTCTACTCATGCACAATTTACTGGCAACGGATTCCATCGAGGCCATACTGCTCGGTAGTGCCTCAAGTAATATAGCTCTGACACGCTGAGTCACTGTAACCGACTCATCCAACTCAGCCAATCGCATTCGCAGTTCTGGTTCGAACACTGCCCACAAGTCTTCATTCGAAGTCAAAAATGGTCGCAATGCATCAGAATTACTGAATATAATTCTATGTGAATCAGCTTGGTGTATTTTAACTCCGAAAAAATTTTCGTACGGCTTAATAGGAGTTGGCAATTTAGTTGTGCTAACGATCAATGGATTTATATGCTCTCTAGTACCTATACGTGCAAGAGTTACAAAGAACAAAAGCTCTGCTACAACAAGAGAGTCAGGCGGCGTTAACGCATCCTTACTCCACTCTAATTGCAAGGAGACAGTGGCTCCATTTTCTTGCACATTTAAGCGCATAGGAGCAACAAGCCTTTTATATTGAGCGATGCGTTTTATTGCGACCAATAAATTCGGACTGCAAAGAGCCGCAAACAAGGCAGGCGAGAAGGAATCGCCTTTAATGGCATTGCACAAAAGCAAAGGAAATAGCGGTTCATTTAGCTCATCACATATGCTATCCCAAAAACGATAGAAGTCTCTTGCTTTTAACCTAGCCACCAATGGAGAATTCAAAAAATCTTCTGGAAAACCTGCGCGACGCATCACGTTAGCAGTGGAAATTCCAAGGTCTTTTAAAATCAAACGCCATGTCCCATCCAGGGCATATGTTTCGGAATTCATACGGTTTTTACTAGATCTTATCGTTCAACCTAATTAATTAAAATATTTTACTATCCAATTAATTTTTTTGCTGATTAAATTAGATCTTAAATTCCGAACTGCGCTTTAATTCCTGCAATGAATACATCATCATCTACAGCCCTACGGCCCGAGAGAATCTGAACTGCATCTTGTCCCGCCTCATATCGCAGCCGATCAGTACCATCAGTTACGGCTTGGTAGACGACTTCGGCCACAACGCTTGGGGGAGATGCTGTTTGAGTCATTGGTCCCAATGCCGACATAAGCGACTGAACAACTGGCTGGTATTCAGTCAGTGCGGGATCATTACTGAAATCAAAGGATCGGCCAGCGAAATCAGTATTAATCATACCTGGCTCAACAATTTTCACTTTTACTCCAAATTGCCGTAGCTCATAATGCAATGCCTCAGATAAACCCTCTACTGCGAACTTTGTTCCATGATAAAGCGTCCCAAGAGGGAATGTAACTTTGCCGCCTATGGAAGAAATATTAACAATATGTCCGTTTCGATTCTCCCTAAAATGCGGCAATAGCGCCTTAGTAGTTGCCATTAATCCGATCACGTTAACTTCATATTGTTTTCTGATCTTTTCTATCGGAGTTGCTTCTAAAGGCCCATAGGCTCCATAACCTGCATTGTTTAGCAAAACATCAATCTTCCCGAACCTTTTGAGACCTGCCTCGACTCCAGTTCGAATTGAAGAAGCATCTTCTACATCCAACCTCTGGACAAGCACACTGTCAAGCTGTGTCAGTTCGCTCTCGAGTTCAGGTGAACGCATGGTCGCAATTACATTCCATCCTTTAGATTGGAAAAATTTCGCCGTAGCTTTACCGATTCCACTGGAAGCGCCAGTAATCAAAATTGTCTGTTTCATGTCTTTCGACCTCCTGAAGTGAAATCTATCTTTTAAAGGTCTATCCAGAAATATCTGAACGCGCCAAACATCCATCAAAAGGCGACATGTTGCCCACAGTCAGATCACTTGGATTCGGCCCAGAGGCAGCCGATTTGACTTTGGGAACTTTCGTACAAACATTCTTTTACTCGAACTATGCTGTTTCTTTGCAGCTGCGTATAGGTTCAGGAGTTGACTTTCCGTGAATTCTACTATTTGGACGGCGTTTTTACCATTGAGTAGAATCATTGCTCATCATGCATGAAGCGCGTTGGAGTACGACTAAGGCCGCAAGACTATGAATATCAAATCTACAGAACCGAATGCCCGCCCGGATGACATGCTGGAGCAACTTGAACGTGCTTTGATTGCTGGTCACATCAGTCGTCGCACATTTGTTCTTGCAGCCACAGCAACCGGCTTTCCCGTTGCGGCAATCCCGGCGTTAGCAGATGAGTTGGACGCCATTCGCGCCAATCAGCGCGAACGCAGTGCGAAACTACAGGCTGCCTATGACTATGTCGTGGTGGGAACCGGCCCGGCTGCCTGCGCGCTGGTCGGTAGGCTGGCAACTCGCAAGGACGCATCATTTCTGATGATTGAGGCGGGTGACTGGGATGTAGGAGCCCCGGTACTTGACCCCAGTGCCTGGTTCACCAACCTGGGCACTGACCGCGACTGGAATGATCTTGCCCTGGCCTCGCCCGGTACTAACAACCGCGCCATTGCGCAGCACATGGGGCGTACAGTTGGTGGAGGCAGCAGCATCAATGCGGCCATCTGGTCTCGTCCCTTCAAGGCTGATCTGGATTACTGGGTAGAGACAAGTGGTGACTGGGCCTGGAGCTACGCGTCTGGACTTGAGATCTATCGCCGCATGGAAAATTGGCAAGGAACACCTGACATTCGTTACCGTGGCAAGGACGGCCCCGTTTGGTGCCAGCCTGCCCATAACCCGCATCCTGCCACATACGCCATGCTGGAGGGTTGCCAGTCCCTGGGCTATCCGGTATTGGCCGACCAAAACGGTTTGCGCGAAGAGGGCGGTATTGGCTTTGCGCTGATGAATCAAATCATCCGCGATGGCCGTCGCCAGAGCATGGCCCGTTCATACTTGTACCCGGTCTTATCGCGTCCTAACGTCACTGTGTTGGTAAAGACTCATGTGGACCGTTTGACCTTTGCGGGCACCAAAGTCACCGGCGTACAGATCGCTACAAAAAACGGCAACAAGAATATTACCGCCAACGAGGAGGTCATCCTGAGCGCAGGCGGTATCAATACGCCCAAGCTGCTGATGCTCAGCGGAATTGGTGACGAAGCACAGTTGCGTCAGCATGGTATCAAGACCCTGGTCAATGCTAAGGAAGTAGGGCGCAACTTTCAGGATCATATCCTGCATAGCGGTTGCATATGGGAGAATAAGGAGCATGCACCCCATCGCAACAGTGCGACCAATGCTGCGGGCTTTCTTAAAAGCCAATCATCATTGGTGTCGCCTGACATTAATCTGATACAGGTCGAGCTACCCTATGCCAGCGACGTGATCGGCAAGGAATACGCTCCACCGGGAAGCAGCTGGACACTGTGTGCAGGGTTGGTAGCACCCAAGAGCCGGGGTGAAATCCGTCTGCGTTCCTCCAAACCTGCCGATCGCCCTGTGATCGATGCCCGCTTCTTGAGCCATCCTGATGATGTTAAGGCATTGGCTTATGGTATCGAGGTGTGCCGTGAGATTGGCAATTCGCCAGCCATGAAAGACTTTGTAAAGCGTGAAGTAGCACCTGGCAAGAAACTCTACGGCAAAGCCATGGAGGACTTTGTGCGCAATGGCGCTACGACCTACGCCCATCAGGCTGGAACCTGCCGCATGGGCAAAGATACTGCGGCAGTCGTCGACAGCAGGCTGCGCGTCAACGGGGTCGAGAGATTACGCATTGCCGACAGCTCTATCATGCCGCGCATTGTCAGTGTTGCCACCATGGCCACCTGCGCCTTGATTGGCGAGCGTATGGCGGACATACTGACACAAGGCGCCTGACAGGCACATTCAATTCGAAAGACGGACGCTCCCCAAAGATGACGTCAAGTTTCAACAGTGATGCAGTCAAGCCTCCGCCGTATTCCGGCAAGAAACTCATAAATCTCTGAAACCAAACGAGGCGTCGGACTTCATTTTCAAGGTTCAAGCACTGATTACTTTCGCTACCACCGCTGCACCTCCACTGGCATCAGGGTGGTCTGAGCAGCTTCCTTGCTCAACTGTTCGCAACTCACCTCAGTCGTACTGAAACAGAGAAAGAGAGAGATTTAGGCATAAAAAATGGGCCATCCCCGATTTCCAGGCCGTCCACGGCCAAGAGACTTTTTCAGGAATGGCACCATTACAGGGCCGCAACAAAATGCATGAACGGTTTAGAGAACAGTTCATGAATGGTATTTGGTAGGGCGTGAGGGACTTGAACCCCCGACCAAGGGATTATGAGTCCCCTGCTCTAACCAACTGAGCTAACGCCCCCCACACCGCATCGCGGTGAAGCCGTGATTGTAGTGGGCTCACTTGCCCTGGCTCAGGGCGTTACCGACCAGGCGGGCCGTGATGTCCACGATCTGGATCATGCGGTCATAAGGCATGCGCGTGGGGCCAATCACCCCGAGCGTGCCCACCACCTGGCCATCGACCTCGTAGGGCGCGCTGACCACCGAGAGTTCTTCCATCGGCACGATCTGGCTTTCACCACCGATGTAGATGCGCACGCCCTCGGCCTGGCTCGACACATCGAGCAGTCGCATCAGCTGGCTCTTTTGCTCAAACAGCTCGAAGGCACGGCGCAGGTGGCTCATGTCGTGCGAGAAATCACTGACCGCCAGCAGATTGCGCTCGCCCGAGATCACCACCTCGTCCTGCACCTGGCTCATGGCCTCGGAGCTGACCTGCACTGCCGCCTGCATCAGCGTGGCGATCTCGCCTTGCAGTTTGACCAGCTCTTGCTGCAAGCGGGCGCGCACCTGCTCGATGGCCAGGCCGGCAAAGTGGGCGTTGAGGTAGTTGGCCGCTTCGATCAGCTGGCTCTGCGAGAAATCGACCTCGGTGAACAGGATGCGGTTTTGCACATCGCCATCGGGCGAGACCATGATCACCAGCAGACGCTTTTCGGACAGCCGCAAAAATTCGATGTGCCGAAACACCGACGAGCGCTTGGGTGCCATCACCACGCCCACAAACTGCGAGAGGTTGGACAGCAGCTGCGCCGCATTGGCGATCACTTTTTGTGGTTGGTCGGGCGCCAGGCTGGGCGGCGGCAGGCCATCGCGCTGCACGGTGAGCATGGTGTCCACAAACAGGCGGTAGCCGCGCGCCGTGGGGATACGCCCCGCAGAGGTGTGGGGGCTGGCGATCAGGCCCAGCTCCTCCAGATCGGACATGACATTGCGGATGGTGGCGGGCGACAATTCCAGACCGCTGGCCTTGGACAGCGTGCGCGAGCCCACCGGCTGGCCGTCGGCGATGTAGCGCTCCACCAGCGCTTTGAGCAACAACTTGGCACGGTCGTCGAGCATCGGACCATTTTAATGATGTAATTTGCCCATGAAATCGCAATTCCGACACGTTGCACTTTTTGGCAGAACCCATGCCACGGTGACCGGTGCGGCCCTGGAGAGTTCACGCAAGGTGCTCGACGAGGTGGCGCACTTTCTGGCGCGGCTCGGTTGCGATGTGGTGTTTGACCAGAACACCGCCCAGCTCACGGGGCTCAATGCCTACACCGCGCTGAGCCTGGCCGACATCGGCCGGCAGTGCGATCTGGGCATCGTGGTCGGTGGCGACGGCACCATGCTGGGCGTTGGGCGCCAGATGGCCTGCCACCAGCTGCCGCTGATCGGTATCAACCAGGGCCGCCTGGGCTTCATCACCGACATCCCCCTCAAGGACTATGCCACCCTGCTGCCGCCCATGCTGCAGGGCCAGTACCAGACGGACTCGCGCAGCCTCATGCACGCGCGTGTGCACCGCGACGGCCACTGCGTGTTCGACGCGCTGGCCATGAACGACGTGGTGGTCTACCGAGGCGGCACGGCTGGCATGATGGAGCTGCGCGTCGAGGTCGATGGGCATTTCGTGGCCAACCAGCGCGCCGACGGTCTGATCATCGCCACCCCCACCGGCTCCACAGCCTACTCGCTCTCGGTGGGCGGCTCGCTGATGCACCCGGGCATTGGCGGCTGGATCATGGCGCCGATCGCGCCGCACACCCTCTCCAACCGCCCCATCGTGCTGCCCGACACCAGCGAGGTCGGCATCGAGATCGTGGCCGGCCGCTACGCCAGCGCCAATTTCGACATGCAATCGCTGGCCTCTTTGGCCATTGGCGACCGCATCACGGTGCGCCGCTCCCAGCACCAGGTGCGCTTTTTGCACCCCGAAAGCTGGAACTATTTCGACACCCTGCGCAAGAAAATGCACTGGAACGAGGGGGCCTGAAGATGGCGCTGACGCACATCACCCTGCGGGATTTTGTGATCGTCCAAACCCTCGCGCTCGATGTGGCGACGGGCTTCACCGTGCTGACGGGCGAGACCGGCGCTGGCAAATCCATCCTGATCGACGCCCTGCAGCTGGCCCTGGGCGCGCGCGCCGACGCCGGCGTGGTGCGCGAAGGCGCCAGCCGCTGCGAGGTCAGCGCCGAATTCGACGCCAGCCCCGCCACACGGCAATGGCTGCTCGACGCGGGCTTTGAAGCGGGCGAGAGCCTGTTGCTGCGCCGCACGGTGGACACGACGGGCAAGAGCCGCGCTTTCATCAACGGCAGCCCGGCCACCGCCACGCAATTGCGCGAACTCGGCGAACAGCTCCTGGACATCCACGGCCAGCACGCCTGGCAAAGTCTGACACGGCCCGAGGCGGTGCGCACCCTGCTCGATGCCTATGCCCAGGCCGACAGCCGCCCGGTGCGTGCGGCCTGGCAACACTGGCGCGAGGCGCGCCAGGCCTTGCAAGAGGCCCGCCAGGCGCAGGACACCCTGGCCAGCGAACGCGAACGCCTGGCCTGGCAGATCGGCGAACTCGACAAGCTCGCGCCCGCATCGGGTGAATGGGAAGAACTCAACACCCAGCACGGGCGCCTGTCGAACGCGCAGGCGCTGATCGACGCCGCCCAGCAATCGGCCCAGCTGCTCGAAGGCGACGATGCGCCTGGTGCCCTGGCCCTGCTGGCCCGCGCCAGCGAAGCGCTGGCCGAGCTGGGGCGCGTGGAGCCCGAGTTCCAGGGCCTGGCCGATGTGCTGGCCTCCGCCCAGGCCCAGGCCGAAGACGCGGCCCACAGCCTGCACGCCTACCTGCGCCGCGCCGACCTTGACCCCGAGCGCCTGGCCCAGCTCGACGAGCGTCTGGGCCAGTGGCTGAGCCTGGCGCGCCGCTACAAGCGAGTGCCCGAAGAGTTGCCTGCCGTTTGGACGCAATGGCAGCAGGATCTGGCCAGGCTGGAGGCCGCCGGCGATCTGCAGGCCCTGGAAGCGGCCGAACAAGCGGGTGCCGAGGCCTACCAGAAAGCCGCGCGCGCACTCTCTCGCCAGCGCCACAAGGCCGCGCCTGCGCTGGCCCAGGCGGTCACCGCCGCGATGCAGCAGCTGGGCATGGCCGGTGGCCGCTTCGAGGTGCAGCTGCAAACGCTTGAGCAGGCCGCGCAACACGGCCTCGAAGAGGTGCAGTTCCTTGTGGCTGGCCACGCCGGCAGCACGCCGCGCCCGGTGGGCAAGGTGGCCTCGGGGGGCGAGCTCTCGCGCATCGCGCTCGCGATCGCGGTGACCACCAGCGAACTCGGCGAGGCCGGCACGCTGATCTTTGACGAGGTCGATTCGGGCGTGGGCGGCGCCGTGGCCGAAACCGTGGGGCGCCTGATGAAGCAGCTGGGCCAACACCGCCAGGTGCTGGCCGTGACGCATCTGCCCCAGGTGGCGGCCTGCGCCGACCACCACCTGCTGGTGAGTAAGCAGCTCAGTGGCGGCCAGATCGCCAGCCAGGTCGTGCCCACCACAGGCCAAGCGCGTGTGCAAGAGATCGCGCGCATGCTCGGCGGCGAAAAGCTCTCGGCCACCACCCTGGCCCATGCCCGCGAAATGCTGGGCCCCACCACCGCCTGAGCCATGGACATCATCCTCATCACCGGCATGTCCGGCTCCGGCAAATCGGTGGCCTTGCACGCGCTCGAAGACGCCGGTTTTTACTGTGTTGACAACCTGCCGCCCGAGTTGCTGATCCCCTTTGTCGAGCTTGAAGAGCAGCACAAGGAAAGCCGCCTGGCGATCGCCATCGATGTGCGCAGCGCCACCTCGCTGCACCTGATCCCCGAACACCTGAGCACCTTGCGCGACATGGGCATGACGGTCAAGTCGCTGTTTCTGGACGCCAACTCCGAAACCTTGCTGCGCCGCTATTCCGAGACGCGGCGCAAGCACCCGCTGTCGGGCGAATCCAAACCGCAAAGCGACAAGGCGCTGATCGAGACCATCCAGTTCGAGCGCGAGCTGCTGTCCGACCTGCGCGAACGCGCCCATGTGATCGACACCAGCCTGCTGCGCTCGGCGCAGCTGCAGACCTATGTCAAAACCCTGGTCAGTGCGCCCGCGGCCCAGCTCACGCTGGTGTTCGAATCGTTTGCCTTCAAGCGCGGCATCCCCACCGATGCCGACTATGTGTTCGATGTGCGCATGCTGCCCAACCCGCACTACGAAAGCGCGCTGCGGCCCTTGAGTGGCCGCGATGCGCCCGTGCAAGAGTACCTTCGCCAATCGGCCGAGGTCGAGCGCATGCAACAGCACATTTCGGATTTCTTGCTGCAATGGATCCCGGCCATCGAGAAAGACCACCGCAGCTACATCACCGTGGCCATCGGCTGCACCGGCGGCCAGCACCGCTCGGTTTACTTGGTCGAAATGCTGGCGGCGGCCTTCCAGTCACGCTGGCTCACCCTCAAGCGCCACCGCGAACTCGACGCACAGTGAGGCCTTGGCGCGCGGTGGATCCTCGGGTCAAGCCCGAGGATGACCCAGATAGCCGTCATGCCCAGGCCGAGCTCAACTGTCATGCCCCGGCACCGCTGAACCGTCATGCCCCGGCCAAGCTCAACTGTCATTCCCTGGCCAAGCTCAACTGTCATGCCCTGGCCAAGCTCAACTGTCATGCCCTGGCTTGACCAGGGCATCCATGCCTTTGTACAGCCAGGGCACATCCATCACCTGCCCCCCGCTGGCCGCCATGGCCAGGTTGCGGCCCCAGGCCAGCGGGCCGCTGGCGTGAAAGATCTGTCCATTGCGGACCGCGCGCGCCTGCACCCTGGCGTTGCGCGCCCAGCGCCGGGCCGCATACGCGGCCAGGCGCGCGGGCACATCGCCCGCAGCGGCTGCGCATGCCCCCAGCATCCAGGCGTCTTCGATCGCCATGCCCGCGCCTTGTGCCAAATAGGGCCGCATCGGGTGCGCCGCATCGCCGAGCAAGGCCACGCGGCCCTGGGCCATTTGCGTGGCACCAGTCAAAGGCGGCCGGTCGTTCAAAGGCCACAGGCGCCACTGCGCCACGGCGCGCAAACGCTCTTGCAGCAGCGGGCACACCGCGCCCATGGCCTGCCAGAGCTGGACGGTCTGGGCCTCGTGGTCCCAGCCCGTCGGATCGGCGGGTGGGTCGCCATGCACGATGGCCACGATGTTGAGCGTCTGCCCCGATTGCACCGGGTACTCGACCACGTGCAGGCGCGGCCCCATCCAGACCGTGACCTGCTGGCTGCGCAGCGCGGCAGGCAAGCGCGCCTGCGGCACCAGGGCCCGGTAGGCCAGGTGGCCTGAAAAGCGGGGCCCGTCGTGCAAGCCCAAAAGGGCGCGGCTGCGGCTCCACAGGCCATCGGCCCCCACCAGGGCCTGGGCCTGCCAGCGGTGGCCGGTGGCAGCCTGCAGCGTCACCGCCTCGGTGCTGGCCTGCAGCTCGGTGATGCGTGCGCCTTGGAGCACCGGCACGCCCTCGGCCGCCACGGCACGCCACAGCAGGGTGTGCAGATCGGCGCGGTGGATGCAGACATAGGGCGCGCCATAGCGCTGGGACGCCCGCTCGGCCAGCGGCAATTCACCCAGGACGCGGCCCGTGGCGGCATCGCGGGCTTGCAGGCGCTGCGGCACACTGACCACGCTCATCAAGGCATCTTGCAAACCCCAATCGCGCAGCAGGCGGGTCACATTGGGCCCCAGCTGCACGCCGGCGCCCACCTCGCTGAAGGTCTCGGCCTGTTCGAGCACCTGCACCGCCTGCCCCTGGCGGGCCAGCGACAGGGCTGCCGCCATGCCACCGATGCCACCACCCAACACCGCCCACGCTGTTTCAACCCTCGTCATGCGCCGATTGTGCCCGGGCCGAGCGGGTGAGCCCGGAACCTCGGACAATACGGGCCATGACTTCGATCAAAGCCCCCGAATTGCTGCTGCCCGCCGGCACCCTGCAGCGCATGCGCGCCGCCTACGACTTTGGCGCCGATGCGGTGTATGCCGGCCAGCCCCGCTACAGCCTGCGCGCCCGCAACAACGAATTCAAATTCGAGCAGCTCGCCTCTGGCATTGCCGAAGCGCACCAGCGCGGCAAAAAATTCTTTGTCACCAGCAACCTGATCGCCCACAACGACAAGCTGCGCACCTACCTGCGCGACCTGCAGCCGGTGGTCGAGCTCAAGCCCGACGCCATCATCATGGCCGACGCCGGCCTGATCATGCTGGTGCGCGAGCAGATGGAAAAAGGGCTTTGGCCCGAGGTGCCGATCCACCTGTCGGTGCAGGCCAACAGCACCAACAGCGCCGCCGTGAAGTTCTGGCAGAAACAGGGCGTGAGCCGGGTCATTCTGAGCCGCGAGCTGAGCCTCGACGAAGTGGCCGCCATCCGTGACGACTGCCCGGACATGGAGATCGAGGTCTTTGTGCACGGCGCGCTGTGCATCGCCTATTCGGGCCGCTGCCTGCTCAGCGGCTACTTCAACCGCCGCGACCCCAACCAGGGCACCTGCACCAACGCCTGCCGCTGGGAATACAAAACCCACAGCGCCGACACCGACGCGAACACCGGCGATGCGGTGCCCAGCCAACGCCTCGATGGCTTCAACTTCGCCCACGAAGACGAAGAAGCGGCCAGCAGCTTCTCGACCTGCGGCGGCGGCCAGCGCCACCCCGAAGCCGACAAGATCTGGCTGATTGAAGAGAAAGAACGTCCGGGTGAGCTGATGCCGATCATGGAAGACGAGCACGGCACCTACATCATGAACAGCAAGGACCTGCGCGCGGTGGAGTACGTGGAGCGCCTGGCCAAGATTGGTGTTGATTCGCTCAAGATCGAGGGCCGCACCAAGAGCCACTACTACGTGGCGCGCACCGCGCAGGTCTACCGCCGCGCGATCGACGACGCGGTGGCCGGCCGCCCCTTCAACCCCGAGCTGCTGCTCGAACTTGAAGGCCTGTCCAACCGCGGCTACACCACTGGCCTGCTCGAGCGTCGCCCGAGCCAGGACTACCAGAACTACATCACTGGCCACTCGAGCAGCCAGCGCAGCCAGTTTGTGGGCGAGGTGCTGCAGGTGCGCGAAGACGGCTGGGCGCGCGTGGAAACCAAGAACAAGTTCGCCGTGGGCGACACCATCGAGATCATCCACCCCAGCGGCAACCGGCAGGTGCAGATTGCCCAGATGCAGAACACCGAGGGGCAGGCCATCGACGTGGCCTCGGGCAACCCGGTGCAGGTCTGGATCCCGGTGGATGGCCCGGCCGAAGGCGCCCTGATCGCCCGCATGCTCTGAGACCTTGGCCGATGGCGCGGGATCGCCAGCGGGCACCCGGTCACCGGCCTGGCGCCTGCTCCCGATCCACCGCCTGCTGCACCGCCTTGTAAAAAGCCTCTCGGGCTTGCGTGGCCTCGGGGTCGCGCGCACCGCCGCCCCAGTTGCTGTTGGAGACGATCACCAGCTGGCGCGCGGGGTCGATGAAGATGCCTTGCCCAAAGATGCCACGCGCGGTGTAGCTGCCGTCGTCGTAAGTCCACCACTGGTAGCCGTAGCCACGGCCTGCTTGCCCGATGTCCGCCTGTCGGGTGGTCGCCTGCGCCAGCCAGCCCTCGGGCAACAGGCTCTGCCCCTGGTGGCGCGCGCCATCGAGGATGAACAGCCCGAATCGGGCGTAGTCCCGGGGACTGGCCTGGATGCAGCAACCGCTGATTTCTTGCCCGGTTTTGCTCAGCAGCCAGGTCGCCCGTTGCGCCATGCCGGCCGGAATCCAGATCTTTTCCTGCAGGTACTGCGCCAGCGGCTTGCCGGTGGCCTGCCCCAGCAGGATGCCCACCAGATTGGTTTCGCCGGTGCTGTAGAGCCAGCGCTCGCCCGCCGGCGCTTGCCGTGGCAGCTGGCGCATATAGCTCACGATGGCGGGACTGCCGTCTTCAGATTTGTGGTTGTTGAACCGGGCCACGTCGGACTGCGGGTCGTTGTAGTCCTCGTTCCAGCGCACCCCCGAGGTCATGGTCAGCAACTGGCGCACGCTGACGTCGTCGTAGGCAGACCCTTTCATCTGCGGCAGGTATTCGCTGACCTTGTCGTCCAGGCTGCGGATGTGGCCATCGCGCACCGCCGCGCCCACCAGCGTCGAGGTGAAGGACTTGGCCACCGAGAAACTGGTCCAGCGCCCGCTGGCATCGAAATCGAGGCCGTAGCGCTCCAGCCGCAACTGGCCCTTGTGCAGCACCAGCAAGGCGGCGCTGCGTTGGGCGGCCAGGTAGGCGTCCACATCCACCGACAAGGACAGTGGCGGTCCCGGCGGCAATGGACGCGGGGTGGCGGCCGGCTCGATCACGCGCCATTGGGCCAAAAGCGAGATGCGGTCCAGCGCGCGAAAGGCCGCATCGCGCTGCGGCACGCTCCAGAACAGCAGGTCGCGGTTGGTGGGCACGGTCTTGAGCAGCCCGCGGGTTTCCTTGTCCAGGCTCCACCAGCCTGCACCGGCCACAAGCCCCAGGGCCAGCAAAACACCTGCGGCCACTTTCTGGTAGCGCTTCATCGGCATGTCTCCTTGTGGGCCAGGGTTTGCAGGCCTTCGCAGCGATTCTAGGGAGGCTGGCCGCAGCAGGTGACGCCTGCGCTACAGACAAAAAAGCCCCGCCGGCTTGCGCGGGCGAGGCTTGAGGCCAGGTGTGTTTCGGCGGTTAAACCGTCACACCCTTGGCCACGTCGGCGTACTCTTCGATCTGGTCGAAGTTCATGTACTTGTAGACGTT
>JACCDW010145313.1_pt1 | contig 37311 bp, 24 predicted proteins | sample 7449781 | NCBI WGS metagenome assembly JACCDW01 (sample SAMN15323449, study PRJNA562643) | freshwater metagenome | isolation source: river surface water | place: USA:Blue River Watershed | collected 2017-08-18 | reverse complement strand
TTTATTTTAAAAGAAGAAACAGCATTTTTTACTGAATCTAACTGGAACATCTAATAATCCAATAGTATCATCAATAATTATGTAAATTAACTTCATATCATTATTATTTAATTTAATAACATTAAAATGAGTTAATAAAGTAATTAAAAATTTAATTAAACTTCCAACATTAATATGTTCAAGTTTTTTAATTTTTGTATTATTTAAAGTTGTAATTATTATTGAAATTAATTTAGGAATTTCATATGCTTCTAATTTACCATCTTCAAAAATTTTATTAATTTCATCAATAAAAATATTCATTGATTTAGGTGATAATGATTTAATTGTTTCTAATACAGAAGGATTAATATTAAGAGCATTAGAAATTAATATTTTATTAAGTTCATCAGTATTTGCAATTAAATTAAAAATATCATTTATTAATTTTGTATTTAAATTAACTTCTTGTACAACAGGTTCAGCTGGTTTTACACTTTCAATAGTTTTAACAGGTTCAGTATCTTTAGTATGTTCAGTATTATTAACAGGTTCAGTAGGTTTAGCAGGTTCAGTAGATTTAGTAGGTTCAGTAGGTTCATCAGTTTTTACAAGTTCATTTTTTTGTTCATGAACAGGTTCTGAATGTGAATCTACAAAAATATCACTTTCAGTTTCAACATGAAGAATATTAGTATTACTCATTTATATATATTATGTAATATATTATTTCTTTATATTTATTTTTTATAAAAATTGATATAATATTATATTATTAATAATATAACATATATTTATGAACAAAATATTCATAGATACTGAAACAACAGGTCTGCCTACTCTAATTAGTTATAATAGATATTATCCTTATTATCAATTAGAATATTATAATAAATCAAGAATTATTGAATTAGGCTATATGGTTTATGATTCAAATAATAATAAAATAAAAGAATTTAACAAATTAATTAGACCAAATAATTTTGAAATAACAAATACAGAAATTCACGGAATAACTAATGAACAAGCTATTAATGAAGGAATTAATATTATAGATGCACTAAAAGAACTAGAAGAAGATTTAAAATATACAGATACAATAATAGCACATAATATTAATTTTGATATAAATATTATATTATCAGAAGCATCAAGAGCAAAATGTAGTAAATTAGTAGAAAGTATTCATAAAAAAGTAAAAAAATGTACATTTAAAATAGCACAAGAAATTTATAAAAAAAATTTTAAATTAGTAAATTTATATTCTCATCTTTTTAATAAAAATATTGAACAAGAACATAGAGCATTATCTGATGTAAAAATATTAGTTGATTGTTATTTTGAATTACATAATAAATAATTACCAGTTAAAATATAAAATATAATAACTAAATAAAAAATATAATAACAAATAAAAAAAAATATTTTAAAAATTAATATTATTTATAAAATATTTTATTTGTTATATTAATTAGATAATATTTATGTCGAATCATATAATTTTTGAACATAAACTAGCTACTATCGAAATAAATCAAAATAAAAATACTATATTTAAAAAATCACAGCATCCAATTACAATAGAATATAAAATTAAAATATATTCTCATGGTGATATTTATTTTGAAAAATTAGATTATACTAAAGCTGATGAAAATCCTCCATTAGTTGTTAATAAATTAATAACTAGAAGTTATAAACCAATTCCTTTATCAATATTAGATTATTATAAAAAATTAATACAACATGTACGATATACTGAAACAGAAAAAATAGAATCATATATGAAAAAGGTTACTAATTTAATAACTATATTAGAAAATTTAAACAATCATATATTAGAATATGAACAACAAATAAATCAAATTGACAAAGAAGTTATATCAAGTTTTGTAAAAAAAAATAATATATCAAAATTAGATAGTGAAACATTATTTAAAATGGTTGATCAAATACCTAAACAAGAACCAGAACCTAAAATAGAACCTAAACCAGAATTAAATTTAGAATTAAAACCAGAACTAAAACCAGAATTAAAACAAGAATCAAAATTAGAATTAAAACAAGAATCAAAACAAAAAAGTTTTAGTTTATTTTCATTTGGTAATAAATCAGAACAAAAATTTATTAATAATAAAGAAACTACTAATACTATTAGTAATAAAAATACATCATTAAGTAATGAAATTAATGATTTAAAAAATAAATTAAATAAATTAGAAGAAGCAAACAATACAAATATTAAATTAAATGAACAAAATTCAGTAATAACAAAAGAAATAGATACATTAAGAGAAAAATTAGTACAAATGAGCAGTTCAACAGAATTAAATGAACAATTAAAACAACAAAATAAATCATTACAAGATAAAATTGCAATTTTAGAATCTGTAACTCAATCAAATGTTATGTTAAATCAACAAAACCAATTATTAAATGAAAAACTAGTATTATTAGAAAATTCAAATCAAAATAATATTACATTAAATCAACAAAATCAATTATTAAATGAAAAATTAAAATTATTAGAAAATGTAAATGAAACTAATACTAAATTAGTAGACCAAAATAATTTATTATCTGATAAAATTATTGAATTAGAAAATGTAAAAGCAGAAAATAATAAATTATCACAACAAATATCTGTATTAAATGATAAAATAAAAATATTAGACGATTTACAAATTACTAATATTAAATTAAATAAAGAACTTAATACAAATAATGAAATAATAAAAAACCAAATGTCTAGATTAGCAGAATTAGAATCAGTATATGAAAACAATCAAAAATTAAAAGAACAAAATTCTAGATTAAATGATGATATTAATGATTTGAAATTAGAAAATAAAAAAATATCAAATAAATTAAATGATATTAATGAACAATATGAAAGATTACAAAATAAATTATTATCATTAGAAAAGAAATAAATTAATAATAATATAAATAATAATTCATATATTTATATTATTAATAAAAAAAATTGAAATTTTAAGTGTAATATTACTTTATATACAAAACAACTATTAAAAACAACCCCCAAGCCCAAGCCAAAGTCAAAACCAAGCTAAACCAAAGCCAAAGTCAATATCAGAATGTCAGTTGATTTCTCTCAAGAAGAAATTGATGAATACCTTGCAAATAAGGCAAGAGATCAGTCTCTCGATAATTCTTATTTTGCTAAATTATCTGACTGGATTCAGGAACAAGATGAAAAGAGTGTACCTTTAGAGTACGATGACTCACAAGATGTTCCTGTAAAGAAACACCACAAACTATCACGTGGTACTAAAGCAAAGAGAGAAAGAAGCGTCAAGAAAAGAGAGAAGTTTGCACAGGCAATTCTCACTGGTACAATTGCCAAGACTAAAAAGTCTGACATTGAACAGGAACTAGTAGATGCGCTCCCACAACATGCGAAAACATTCGAAGCTCGTCGCAAGGCCCGTAAGACAGAAATTAATCGTGCACGCGCCGCCAAGATTCACTATAATACAGCAGGTCCCACACCTTCTGAACAAGAAGAATCACAAGAGTTAGAAGCTGAACAAAGTAATTCATTTTGGGACAGATATGATGATGCTCACAATGCTCACATGCGAGATGTTCAAGACAGATTTTATCGACATGTGTGAACACATGCGTGTTGGTGAGATATTGGGACGCGAACACTTAGCAAATGTAAACAGTAGCAACTGTGATTATTGGTATTAGGAGTCATTCAGCTTTTGTTCTGATTAGAATAATATTTTATTTATTTTTATTTTATAAGTTTGAATAATATTTATTGTTATTTTATAAATTGACTAAAAAAATTGAAAATATAATTATTACAACATATTAGTAATTAAATAATTATTATAATAACCAAGTAACAAGTAACCAAAACACAAAACCGATACTAACTAAGAAATGCCCAAGATTAGAGACGATAGTAAATCAACTAAATTTGAGATGAGGAGTGATATGACTCCAGAAGAGAGAAGAGTTGTCAAGTGTGATCGTGAAAAGAATAAGAAAGAACAAGACAAAAAGAGAGCCCAAGAGCGCAATCAACGAGATAAGATGAGAGGATAAATATATATTTTAAATATAAATGTCTTATCACATTGTCTAAATATATTTTCCTTAAACAAATTAAAGTGTTTAAGGTTTTAATTATTTTAATTTAATATTAAAATTTTAATATTAAATTAAAATATAAGTATAAATAACTTAAAATAAGTAATGAAATCAGTTGAAGAAACATATAAAAAATTTAGTCAAATTGAACATGTATTAAATAAACCAGGAATGTATATAGGTTCTATAGATAATATATCAAGTAAACAATTAATTTATGAAAAAGATAATATTATAGAAAATACTATTTTATATAATCCAGGTTTATATAAAATTATTGATGAATTAATAGTTAATGCATATGATCAATCAATAAGAGATAAAACATTAAATGAAATTAATGTAAGTATAAATAGTGATACATTTACTATATTTAATTCAGGAACAGGAATTCCAATTGAAAAACATAAAGATTATAATATTTATGTACCTGAATTAATTTTTGGTAATTTATTAACATCAAGTAATTATGACACAACTGAACAACGAGTTACAGGTGGAACTCATGGTATAGGTAGTAAAGCTTCAAATATATTTTCAAAAAAATTTATAGTAGAAGTATGGACAAATAAAAAATATTATAAACAAGTATTTGAAAATAATTTGAGTATAATAAATAAACCAATAATAGAAAATAATACAACAAAAAAAACAGGTGTTCAAATAACTTGTCAACCAGATTTTGAAAAATTTAATTGCAAGAACTTTTCAGATGATATGCAAAAATTAATTTATAGACGTGTTATTGATTTAACAGCACTAGTTTCAAATAATATCAAAATAATTATTAATAATAAAACATATCAAAATGGTTTTGAAAATTATTTAAGTTTATATAAAAGTGAAAATAATAATAAATGGTTTTATGCATCATGTGTAAAAAATAATTTATGGTATTTTGCGATTCGTATTAATGATGGAGAATTAGAGAATAATATATCATTTGTAAATTCAATTTATACTAATATAGGTGGTTCACATGTTGAATATATTTATGATTTGTTAGTTCCTAAATTTCAAAAATTAATAAATAATAATATTAATAAAAGATTTTTAAAAGATAATATAACTTTGTGTTTAGTTACATCTATTATGAATCCAGTTTTTAATTCACAAAGTAAAGAACAATTATCAATGCCAGTTGAGAAATTTGGTTTTGAATGTTCAATTAATAATAAATTTTGGGATGAAATAAAAGATTCAGTTTTAATAAATAAATTACGTGAAATTTATTCAAAACAAGATTTAAAACAATTAACAAAATTTGATGGGTCTAAAAAAAGTAAAATAAAAGGTATTCCAAAATTAGATGATGCAAATTTAGCAGGAACTAAAAAATCAGAACAATGTGTATTAATATTAACAGAAGGAGATTCAGCAAAAGCAACTGCAATAGCAGGTATTGGTGGATACAATCATAATAAATTAGTAGGTAGAGATATTTTTGGTGTATATCCATTAAGAGGAAAATTATTAAATGTAAGAGAAGCAACAACATCACAAATAACAAATAATCAAGAAATCTTAGATATAAAAAAGATTATGGGATTTAAAACAGGAGTTAAATATACTAAAGAAAATTTAAATGAATTACGTTATGGTTCAATATTATTAATGATGGATGCGGATGAAGATGGTTCACATATAAAAGGATTAATCATTAATTTTCTTAATTATTTTTATCCATCATTATTAGAAATAGATGGATTTTTAAAGGTATTAGTAACACCAGTTGTAAAAGTGTTTTTAAAAAATGAAACATTAAAATTTTCTAATTTAAGACAATATAATTCTTGGTTAAATAATAATGCTAATCAAAATTTTAAAACTAAATATTATAAAGGGTTAGGTACTTCAACATCAAATGAAGCCAAAGAATATTTTTTAGAATTAGAACAAAATACAGTATCAATAATTGATAAAAATAATCAAAATGATATATTACTAGCATTTGCAAAAGATAAAGTAAATGAACGTAAAAATTGGTTATCAAAATATAATCCTGATAATATTTTACAAATTGAACCACCAACAAATATAAATATTGGTCAATTTATAAATCAAGAATTAATACATTTTTCTAATTTTGATAATATTAGGTCTATACCTTCATTATGTGATGGTTTTAAACCTTCTCAAAGAAAAGTATTATTTGCATGTTTAAAAAAGAACTTAAAAACTGAAATGAAAGTTGCACAATTAGCATCATATTGTGCTGAAGTGACTGCATACCATCATGGTGAACAATCTTTAGTTCAAACTATTATTAATATGGCACAAGATTTTGTAGGATCAAATAACTTAAATTTATTATTACCAATTGGTCAGTTTGGTACCAGATTAACCTCAAAAGATTATGCATCAGGAAGATATATTTTTACTCAATTAAATCCATTAGTTGAATATATATTTAAAAAAGAAGATGAGCCATTATTAGATTATTTAATTGATGATGATATGAATATAGAACCTAAATTTTATTTACCAATTATTCCAATGATTTTAATTAATGGAGCAGAAGGAATAGGAACCGGTTTTTCTACATTTATTCCAAATTATAATATTATTGATATTATTGAATGGTTTGAAAATAAATTATCTAATAATAAAAATGAACAAAATGAAAAAAATGAAAAAAATAATAAAAATAATAATAAATTAGAACCATATTATAATAAGTTTAAAGGTAAAATATTTAAATATGATGATACTACTTATATCAGTGAAGGAATATGTAAAATAGAAAATAACATAGTTAATATATCAGAATTACCAATTAAATTTTGGACAACACCGTATAAAGAATTTTTAGATGAATTAATTGAAGCAAAAAATAGTGCATTTAAATCATATTCTAATTTTAGTACAGATACAGATGTATCATTTACATTAAAAATAGATAATCAAGAATATATAAATAATTTGAACAATAAAATAGAAAATAATTTAAATGATTTAAATAAATTATTAAAATTATATAAGACAATTAAATTATCAAACTTAACATTATATGATTCAGAATTAAAAATAAAAACTTATTCATCACCAGAAGAAATTTGTGATGAATTTTATAAATGGAGATTAGAATGGTTTGAGAAAAGAAGATTAAATATGATCGAAAATATTAAAGCACAAGTTGATTTAATATCAAATCAAGTTAAATTTATAGAATTAGTAAAATCAAAACCAGCTATATTTAATATGGAACAAACAAAACTAGAAGAATTTTTAAAAAGTAATAAATTAAAACAAATAGATAATTCATATGATTATTTAATTAATATGACATTTAAACAATTAGCAAAAGCTAATTTAACGAAATTAACCGATAAAATGAATGAATTAAATAAACAAAAGAAAGATTTATTAAGTAAAACAAATAAAGATTTATGGTTAGATGATTTAATAATATTGAAACAAAAAATAAAAATATATTAAAAAAATAAATTATTAACTATATTATGAATTATAGCCTTTTTGAGGCATATATACGCCCTTCGGGCTATGAAGAGAAATATATAAAATATAAAAAAAAATACATACAATTAAAGAATCAAATAGGTGGAATTGTAGAAGGTAGAGGTTCATATGGTATTGTTGTATCAAATCCACGAATAGCATTTAAAGATGAACATATTATTGATGTAGCTTTGATTGATAACGAAGTATCAAAAATTTTTATAAATGAAGATTCTGAAGTAAATATGAAAAAAGAAATAGAATTATATAATAAAATAATAAGTGAGCATTCTGATATAATAACATCAGAAAATTATATATTACCAATAAAATATGGTGAAATAGATAAATTATCACTTTTTATAAAAAATGATAATTGGTTTTATGATATTAATAATAATAATTATAAACAAATATTAAAAAATAATTTGTTACATGTTAATAAATTATATCAAATTACATTTAATAAAGGTAGTCCAATTAATTATAATTTAAGTGATTTTTTAATAAAAATATTAGATATTATAAAATGTATTAAAATAAACATTCAAAATAATTTATATTTTGATGATTTAAAATTAAACAACTTAATTAAACATGATAATAAAATTAAAATAATTGATTTTAGTTCATTAATAGATTTAAATAATTTGTCAGAAAATGAAATATTTAGTAATATTTTAAAATCATTTTTATATGAACATTTTTATTTTATTAATAATCCAATAATTTCAATATTTTTATCTACAAAAAACCTAAATTCTATAAAAATTATAAAAAACTATGTAGAAATAGTATTTAATAATAGTGATATGTATAGTGATTATTTAAAAAATATTTATCACTATAGTTTTTTAAATAAAATAGATAAATCAATATTTATATCATTAGATATATATAATATTACAACAGAAAAAATTGAAAGTGTTGATATAAATAGTAGTAATTTAAATAATAATTTTAACATTTTACATTTATATATAATAAAAAATAAAATAAACACATTAGAAGAAGAAATAAAAAAAATAAATAATTTAGATGAAATTAATGATGAAAATCAAGAACAATTAACAAAATATATTGTTGAAATAGATAAATTGTCTAAATATTATAATTATTATATTCAAAATATTAGATTTTATTCAGATAGTTTATTTTATAAATTATCCAATATATCAGATAATTTAGGAAAAAAATATAAATTATTAGAGTTATCACAAATATATATGATTGGTATTATTTTTGTATTTAAATTAAATAATTATTTTAAATTAAATAAATCATATGATATAAATCTTATTAAAAAATATTTAAAAATAATATCAATGTGTTGTTTATTATTTGGTAAAACAGATAATGGTGATTTATTTTATACAAATTATTCAATAGATGATATTATTTCGTTTATTCAATCTTAAAAAATATTTATGAAATAATAATTTTATTAAATTACTATTTTATAATGCAAAATATCAAATTTATATATATTGTTTTTATCAACTAAGTTTATTTTGTATATAGTAAGCCATATATTCTAGTGGATGTTCATATTCTACTGAATTTATAGGGATTATTTCAACAGAATTTATATTAGTTGCATTATTATTATAGATACTTCTCATAAGTTGACCATTTTTATTTGTATAAACAAAATCATCCAAGTCAGGATTTGATCTAATGTTTTTAAAATTAGATTTATGAGAATGTTTTTTAAAACCATTTTCTTTTATATATAATTCGATATCATTAGGATATTGTTTTTGATACACATGAATTTTTTCGTGGATGAGTGTTGAAACTAGTGTATTAGTTGACATATTTAATAATTTTTTTGGTAAAATAATTATATCATTACGTGTATGTGGCATACCTGCTTCATAATTATCATCATTAACTAAACCAATCTTCCATTCTAATTTTGAACATTTTTTTGCATCAAATCCTTTTGGTGCATCTTTAAATTTACTAATTTTGCTATTAGCAATATTAATATATTTATTTAAATATTCTTGTTCTGTATCAGAAATATTAATACATGATTTTTTGATTATTTCATAATATTCATCTAATGATTTAATATTTCTAACTTTAAAATCTGTTTCATTAAATTTTTTATAATAATTATCATAATCTTTTATTAAATATTTTTCTAATTCAGATTTTGATAAAAAAATGTTAGAAGTATTATTGAATCCATCTCTTTCTTTAAAAAAAACTTGCCATAATATTAAAAGAACAATAAGTGTAATTAAAATGTTAATCATTAATTTATGTTAGAAGTAATTTTTATAAATTTTCATAATATATTTTTATATCATCGTTTTTTAATGTTCTTTTTTTATTATCATAAATTACTATTTGATTTTTTAAATAATTAGGAAAATTATTTATTATTTTATCAACATCTTCATATGATTGAATATTTTCAATAACTATTTTTCCTGTACTTTGTAATAATATTGGATATGATTTAATAGAAAATAACATGTTTTCAATTGTTCCAATATTTGAAAATATAATTATATCAAACATAATATTTAATTTTGTTAAATCATTAATTATATTATTATCATATGGATATTCATCAACTATTTTAATTTTTTTATATGTTGATGTTTCTTTTAGTTTATATATAATTTTATCTTCATTTACAATATAAATCATTGTATTTTTAAAAGTATTATAAAAATAATTTAATTGTTCTTCACTAATATTACCAACTAATAATATATTATTAGTTTCTACTGTTATATCATTTAATTTTTCTTCATAAAAATCATTAGAAACTGGTGTAAATGCTTCATTATGACATTGGAAAAATAGGAATAAAAAAAACAATAGTATTATTATAAAATATGTATTCATTATATTATAATATATTATAAAATATTTATAAAATTATATCAAAAATTTTTTTAAAATATAATAAATCATCAGGATTAATTCTATATTTACTAATTTCTTTTAATATAATATTATAATCTTCAGGTTCAATATTATATAAATCATAATTACAATTAGTATAGTTATTAATAATATTTTGTATTAATTCTAAAATTTTATTTTGATTATCATATTTTTGAATTTTATTAATTGTATTTATAATATTAGTTAATTTAATTTTTCTTTCTATTTTTTTTTGCTCAATTTCATATTGTTTTTCAGATTCTTTCATTATTTTATTTAATGATTCTTCAAATGATTCATCTAATAATTTATCAATTGATTCATTATATAAATTTAATGACATTTCTATTGTTTTTTCATAATCATCCTTTTCTTGATCAATTTCTTCCGAATCATTTGGTCCTTCTAATAAACGTTGGCGAATTACTGGATCAGGTTTTCTAGGTTCTAAAACAGTTTCAGCTTCTAAATCATGAATTAATGATTCTAAATATTCTTTCTCAATGTCATCAGTATATTGTTTTTCGATTTCATCAGTATTATCCATAATATTGATGAAATTAATTTATATTTTTTTTATTTCAATTTTTTTAATTCTGAATATTTCATTTTTTTAATTCTAAATATTTCATTTTTTTTAATTCTAAATATTTCATTTTATATTTTAAATATTTCATTTTAAAATCTGCATCATCACTACCTCCTCCTCCTGATGCACTTGAACCTGATGCACTTGGTTCTATTTTTACTACTTGTGAATATGCTAAATCTGGTTTTTGATAAGTATTTGATGAATATGCATGAGATACTAATAAAATATTTTTATCAGTATTAGTGTCATTAATTCTATCAACAGTATTTCTAATTCTACTATAATATTTAGGATATGGATATTCTGATACAAAATCATTTTCATTTTCATTTTGAATAGTACTATGTGTTCTATTTAATACTTCTAAATAACTTTTTTCTTCTTCAGATAATTTAGTTAATGAATGTTGATATATGGCTTCGATATCTAAGCTATCATTAGTTAAATCAAAATCAAAATTCGAAATTAGTTCAGATAATCCATAATCTATATAAATTTTAGTAATTCTAGGTGTTAACTCTTTTATTTTTAAAGCTGTTTGTATACATCTTAAAAAAGGTGAAGATATAATAACATTAATATTTTTATCAACCAAGTTACCTGTTAATGTATCAATATAACTACCTATATTATCAGATAAATATGGATTGTGTTTATTATTTATACCTGATGAATCAATAGTTGCCCATTTACGTGTCATTTCTAAACTTGTAATTTCTAAACCAGCATCAACGCGTGGTAAATGACGAGTTAAATAAATATTATTAGACATTTTATTTTATATATATAATTTTATATATATAAAATAAAAAACTATATTTAAAAGGTACCACACCCACCTTTCATTGCAATTGCCCAAATAATATAAAGGTGAGGGCAGAATAAAGCAAACATAAATTGAAGAGGATTAAAACTTAAAACTCCATTAACTTGATTACATTTCCATGATAAATAAAGGGCAAAAAATGCAATAATCATATGAGTAATAGAATATAACATCATATAACAAGGTTTTTCTTTTTTATTAACAACAAGATTGTTATCGTTTTGAACAGTAAAATAACTTTCACTCATTTTTATATATACTAATTTAGATTATTTTTATTAAATAAAAAAACTAAATTATTTATTAGACTGGATTAATTGTATAATTTCATTAATTGTAATATCATTTGGTTCAATATCTTTTGGTATGGGAATATTTTTTAATACTTTTTTTTTAGAATTTAATAATTGTAAATATGGTCCAAATTTACCATTTTTAACATTAATAACAGTATCTTTTACCTTAAATGTTTTTAGAGCATATTTATCACCAGCTTCTTGAATATTTTTAAAATATTCAACATCTACTTTATCAATATCTTCTTGATTAAATGATATATTAGCATCACCATATTTAAAATAGAAACCAAATTTACCTTGACATAGATAAACAGTTTTTTTATTATATTTACCTAAATCTTTTGGATATTCTTTTTTATTAGATAGTAATTGAATTGCTGATTCCAACGATAAACATTGTTTATCAGTATTATTAGTATCATTAGTATCATTAGTATCATTAGTATCATTAATATTATCAGAATTAATAGAAGTATATTTTTTATCAACACGTAAATACTCACCATATTTTCCAGTGCCTTGCCATATTTCTTGATTAGTTTCAGGATCTAGACCAATTAATATTTCATTATTTTTAGTTTTTACAACAACTTGACTATTTAATTGTGTAACCATTGGTTCAAATAATTTATAAAATTTATCTAATATATTATGATATTTTGCTTTACCTTCTGCAATCATATCTAAATATTTTTCAAATTCTGATGTAAATTGAACTTGCATAATTGGATTAAAATTAGTAACCATAAAATTATTTACTTGATTACCGATATCAGTAGGTACTATTTTTTTATTTTCTTTACCTAATGTTACAGTATTTACAGTTTCTTTTATTTTATATTTTTTATCAAGAATTAATTGTTGTGATTCTGCTTTAATACCTTCAATATCTTTAATTTCAACATAATTTCTTTCAATAATTTTATTAATAATAGATGCATAAGTAGAAGGTCTACCTATGTTATTTTTTTCTAAATATTTAACTAATCCAGCTTCATTATATCTTAATGGTAATTTAGTATATTCTTGACTAATTTTTATATTATCAAAAGTTAAAATATCATTTACTTTAATTTTTATTTTTTTATTTTGTTCCTCTGAATCTTTTGCTTCATCTGGATCAGGTTCTTTATCATTATAAACAGCAAGATAACCATCAAAATCAATAGTTTCTGATTGTGAAACCCAAAAAGTATTTTCAGGTAATGTATTTAATGTATCAATTTTAAGTATTTGAATAGTTAATTGAGCTGGTGACATTTGTGAGGCTATTGTTTTTCTCCAAATTAAATCATATAATTTAGTTTCATCTTTTCCTAAATCTATTTCAACTACATTTATTTTTGTAGGTCGAATAGCTTCATGAGCTTCTTGTGCACCTTCTTTATTAACATTATATTGTACTGGTTTAGAATATTCTTCACCAAATGTTTTAATAATATAATCTTTACAATCATTGATTGCATCTTTTGATAAACATGTTGAATCAGTTCTCATATATGTAATTAAACCAGCTTCATATAATTTTTGTGCAACTTGCATAGTTTTTTGAACACCAAATCTTAATTTAGTAGATGCTTCTTGTTGTAATGATGATGTTATAAAAGGTGGTGATGGTTTTCTAACAGATTTTTTTTCTTGAATATCTATAACTTTAAAAATAGAATTAGTATTTATTTTACTTAAAAATTCCTTTGCAGAATCTAATGAATCAAATTTATATAATCCATATTTATTTTCAAGTAAACCATTTATTTTATATTTTCCAAATGTTAAATTTACAACTGATTTAAAATATGCTTCAGATAATGATTTTTTAATTTCTTCTTCTTTATCGATTATAATTTTAACAACAACAGATTGAACACGACCAGCTGATTGTGCATTTTGACCATATTGTTTCCATAAAAGAGGACTAATTTTATATCCAACTAATCTATCTAATAATCTTCTTGCTTGTTGTGCATAAACCATATTCATATTAATTTCTCTAGGATTTTCAATTGCTGATTGAATTGCTTTTTTTGTAATTTCATGAAAAACTATTCTTTTAGGATTTTTTAATTTTAATGCATCTTGTAAAAACCATGCAATTGCTTCGCCTTCTCTATCTTCATCAGAAGCTAATATTATTTCATATTCTTTTGCTAATTTTTTAAACTCACTAATAATTGGTTGTTTACCTTCACAAACTACATATGTTGGTTTAAAATTATTTTCTACATCAATTGATAATGTTTTTTTATCTAAATCTAAACAGTGTCCAAATGATGCTTTAACTAAATACCCTTCACCTGCATATTCTGTAATTTTTTTGATTTTACCGGGTGACTCTACTATAATTAGTTTTTTTGACATAATTATATTGTCTTATATATAATTAGTTTATTTATCAAATTTTTTATAAATATATAAAATTTTAAAAATTTTATATAATGTATTTTAATGTATAAAAATAATTCTTTAAATTTATTTGTAAATACTGAAAGTGATAATTTATCATCTGAATTTGATTTATTAAAAAAATTACAAAAAGAAACTAAACAAAATAATGATACTAGTTTAAGTCCTACTTCTACTGACATGTCTAAATTAAAAAATAATATTAGTTTAAGTTCTACATCTGATGAAAATAATATTAATACTAATACTCAATCTTACTTACCTAATGTATTACAAAAACATATAAACACTAAAACAAACAGTACTACTTCTGAATTAAATACAAGTGAACAAAACAATAATGTTTATTCAATTACATCATCTGAAGCAAAAGATACCAGTCCTTTTATTAAATCTAATACAAAACAAAAAAAGCATGAATATTTAATTCAAGAACCATATGATTTTAATAATGAAACATCAGAATATAAACCACCTTCTATTAATTATGATAACATGATAAAATCATTAAATAATAATAACAATAATAATAATAATTCTAATAATGATAATAACAATAATTCTAATAAAGAAAGAACAGTTAATTTAACAAGTATTTTTGGTAATGTTATTGGTTTGTTTACATATTTATTTACTTTAGATAATTCTAAATCAAATGATGATGACAGTGATATTATATAAAATTATTATATAAAATTATTATATAAAATTATTATTTAATATCCTGTGTCTCTAAATAATCATCTAGCATTTTTTGTAATTTATTAAATTCTTTATCTGATGAAATATTAATTTCATCTAATAAATTATTACCATTATTTTCTAACACTTTATTAGATTCAGTTGTTTTAACATTTTGTGAATCTAAAATAGGGTCTTCTTCTTCATCAGATTCATAATCAGGTTGATTTCTTGGATCTAATATTGCAGTTTGAATATCATTTTTATGAATAATTTCAATAACATCATTATAAATTTCTTGTAATGTCCATGGTTGTTTCCATTCATTATTAATAAAAATGAAATAATCAAATACATAATTATTCATAATATTATTTTCATACCAATAAATATTTGTAAATTCTTCTAAATCATCAGGAAAATCTATTTTTTTATTAATATGTTCTTTAACAGAAATTAAAAGTTTATTTAAACATTCATCAAGATTATCGAAAATAAAATTTTTTGTTACAAATTTATTTTCGTTAGGATAAGTTAGTGTAATATACATAGGTAACTTCATAATTATTATTAAATTTAATAATAATTATTTAATTAATCAATTTTTTTTAAGAATTAATAAAATGCTCTAGCATTTTAAAATATTCTAAATCAAGATTACGATTATTTCCATTTTTTATTCTCCAATGTAATGTATTATGTTGCCAGTCAAACTGTTTTAGTTCGCCATAAGTTGTATAATAAATAAAATTATAAAATGAATCAGTTGTTTCATTATCAATTATAATACCCCAAGTATAATATATATCAGGATTAACATATTTAACTTTAAAATGAGCAAATATACTACTAATTAAAACATCTTCATGTATGTTATAATAATTAAAATTAACATAACTATGAGCAACTATTTGTGATACATCTCTTGACATAATTATACCAGTACCTGTTATAAAACCACTAAATGAAAATCCAGCACATGTATTTACTCTATTAATTTTACTTGTAAAATCAATTAAATTATTAACATTTATAAATGTACTAAGATTTGTTCTAAATATAAAATCATATTCATATTTATTATTTATATATTTCATAGCTTCTGCTGTTTTTATAATCATACCAGGATTAATAGATTCAGTACCTTTTACATATAATGTATTTTTTTCTTCAATAACAGTATCTGTATTATTAGTATTATCAGTATTATTAGTATTATTATCGGTATTGATTGTATTATTATTAGTATCATTAGTAAATTCAACAAAAAAAAAGTTTACTAATTTATCAGAATTCACAAATTTGTTTAAATAATTTGTTTGATATTCTTTTAATTTATCATAAACTTCACCTTGAGATGATAATATTAAAATAATAATTCGTGGTATCATTATTTTAATAAATAATATTTCTTTAAACTATAAATTTTAATTCTTCTAAGACTCTGATTCCACTATTATATGCAGCATGTAATGAACCATAATAAATAGGGTCGGTATATTCACCTGCAAAAAATATACGATTATTTATATTTTTATATAATTCATAAATATTTTCAATATCAGTTTCATGATATGAATATGCACCTTGACTAAATATATCTTCTTCCCATCTTGATATTAGTCAAGCTTTTGGGTCTGGTGCATTTGGATAATAAATTCGTAAATGTGTCATTATTATATCAACAATTTCTTCATCACTTTTCCCAGCTAATTTAAAACCAATATCTGCAGGACATATTGCTTCTAAAATAGGTTTATTTTTTGAAAATATATAATTATTCCACAATATATATGGGATTATTCCATTATTTTTTTGATAATATTCTTTTGCATCAGTATTTGGATTATATGTTAAAATCATAGGCACATTATTTTGCCAAAATATTTCATTTTCTTGAAATTCTAGTTGAATTTTTTTATATGAACCCATTTTAATTTTAGATAATATATCTAATCGGTTATCATCAAGTGGTGGACTAAAATTAATACTTTTAAGAGGTTTTGGCGGGACTGTAATACATACTTTATTACAATAATATATATTTCCATTTTTTGTATGAACTTGAACATAATAATCATTATATATTATATCAGTTACAACTTGATTATATTTAATTCTATCATAATAACTTTCTTTTGCACTATTTATTATTGATTCAATTAATGTTTTTGCACCGTTTTTAAACAAGTAATGTGGTCCATTATAATCACCAAATATTCCACTTGTTAAAAATGATGATGTAATTTTTTTTACACTACCACCACACCAGACTTCGATTAAATATAAAAAACTATATAAATCATCATCAATATTTAATTGAGACATTACATCAGTTATTGATTTATTATCATCAGGTGATATATTTTTAATTATATTATTCCATTTTGATGCTAATATTTGTCTTTGTTCTTCACTAATATTATATTTATCACATAAATATTTTATTTTAGTATTTTCAGAATGCATCCATGGATTACTATCTGCTACTGGAATTAAATTACTATAATCTAAAAACTTATTTAATGGATTATTTTCAGAGCCATGAATCCATGCAGCACCCATATCCATATTTTTATCATTAGTGAAAACACGACCTCCAAGACGGTCGCGTGCTTCTAAAATTAATAAATTTTCCTTATTAAATTTAGAAGCATTAATTTTACTGGATTCATTAATTAAATCTGACACATTAATTAAATTAGATGTATTAATTAATCCAGAAGCAATTGTTAATCCAGCAACACCAGCACCAATTATAATAACTGGATTAAAATATTTAATATATATTTTATTCCATAAATCATACAAATTACCGTTATTATTATCTTTAAATTCATTAATTAAATTATTAATTAATATTATTTCATCATATAAATCTTGACATATTAATGTTTTATTTATTTTAAAATTATTAATACTATTAATATTATCAATATATTCAATAAAATTATTTATATTATTATCATTATTATTATTATATTTATTATTTATATTATTATCATTATTAGCATATTTATTAGCATATTTTTCAACTAATATTTTAACATTTTCTTTAATATCAGTATAATTCATTATATTACTATAATTAAGATTTATTTATATATATAACTAAATAATTATAAATTTAATAATTATGAATTAAAGAAAAAATAATTTAATTATATTATATTATGAATATTATTATTGGTGCGAATGGATACTTAGGATCATTTTTACATTATAAAATAGAAAATTCAATTGGTGTTGTTAGAAATAAACCATCATCAAAATTACAAATAAGTTATAATGATTTTATACAAAAATATAATAATGATGAGTATAAAATGTGTAATATTATTATTTGTTGTACAACATCTTCAATTAAATCAGTTATTAATGATTTAAAAAAAAAATCAAATAAATTAAATAAATTTATATTAATTAGTTCTGCTGTTATTTATGATGGTATACAAAACAAAAATTATATATATAAAGAAACTGATACAAATCAATTTTGTTCATGTGATTTATATGCAAAAACAACATATAATAATGAAAAACTATTTAATGAATTAACAGGTAAAAAAATTATTTTAAGATGTGGTACAATGTATGGGTTCTCACCTAATTTAAATGCAACAAGAGGAATAAATAGAATGATTTATTCATCATTATTTAATAATAAAATAGAATTAAATACAATTAGTTTAAAAAAAAGTTTTATTTCATTAAATGATCTTCATTCTGCAATATTTTTTTTAACTTGTAATAAACCAAAACAAAATTTAGAAAAAGTTAAATTAGATGTTCCCATTCAAAAATATAAATTAGGAGAACCTATATCAGAACAAGAATTAGAATCAGAACCAGATTTAGAACAATATTTAGAGTTAGAACAAAATTTAGAGTTAGAACAAGATTTAGAATCAGAACCAAAACAAGATTTAGAGTTAGAACAAGAACAAGATTTAAAATTAGAACCAGAACAAAATACAGAAACTGATATATATAATTTATCATCATTTATTATGTCATTACATAACTTAGGTAACATGTTTAAAAATAAATTTGATGTAGAAATTGAATATAGAAAATTTGATAAAAAAGAATACGAGTTTTATTTAAATATAGATAAAATAAAAAAAATTGGGTGGAAACCATATTCATCATTTCGTACAATTATAGAAGATATGACAGATGATTTTGATTCATTAAACAAATTAAGTTATAATTTAAATCGTGTAGAACAAGTTAAAAATTGTTTTAGTTTATTTAATTGTTTTAATAATAAAAATATTAATGTAGAAAATACAATTTGGAAGAAAAAAGAAGAGTGTCGTGTTTGTCAAAGTAAATTATTATTTAATGTTTTAAATTTAGGTAATCAACCACCACCAAATAGATTAAGTGATAAATATTATAAACTATTAAATTTTCCTTTAGTATTAATGGGTTGTAGTGAATGTTATCATTTACAATTAAATGGTGTAGTAAATCCATCAATAATGTATAAAGATTATACATATACAAGTGGAACATCACAAACAATGAATTTATATTTTAAAAACTTTGTAGAAAAAATAAATAACAATATATTAATTAAAATAAATAAAAATAAAAAATCAGTATTGGATATTGCATGTAATGATGGATGTTTATTAGATTATTTTAAAGAAAAAAATTATGAAACATATGGAATTGACCCTGCAGAAAATTTAACATCAAAAATAAAACAACATAAAATTTGGTGTGATTTTTTTAATATTAATTCTGCAAAGAAAATGAATATGAAATTTGATGTTATTACTGCATTTAATGTTTTTGCTCACGTAGATGATATATATGAATTTATTAATGCAATAGATATTATTTCACATAATGAAACAATTGTATATATACAAACATCTCAAGCTAATATGATATCAAATAATGAATTTGACACTATATATCACGAACACTTATCATTTTTTAATATTAAAAGTATGAATAAATTTTTATCAAAAACATCATTTTTCTTATCAGATGTTGAAATTACTGATGTTCATGGAGGTTCATATTTATTTAAATTAAATAAACATATGTCAAATACAACTATAGATAATAATGTGAATAGTAGATTATTAAAAGAAGAAATACATCATAAACTTTATAAGTTAGAAACATATAATACATATTCAAATAATATAAATCAGTGGTCAATACAGTTAGCAACTATGTTAAAAAATAGTAATAAAGTTATTGGTGTTGGTGCATCAGCAAAAGGTATAACAATAATGAATTTTTTAAATAATAAAATAAAAGTAAATTATGTTATAGATGAATCTAAATTAAAAATTAATAAAACAATTAATTCAGTTAATGTTCAAATTAAAGAGTTTAATAGTATATATTATGAATTAGATAATATAACATTTATATTATTTGCTTGGAATTTTAAAGATGAATTAATAAAAAAAATAAAAAAAATAAGACCAAATAGTCAAGATAAAATTATAAATTTGTTTCCATTAGAATTTTGCATTTAATATTTAGTAAGATTTTTTTATTTAATATTTGGTAATATTTTTTTATTTAATATTTGGTAAAAATTGAAAAAATAATAATTACACTTAATAATTTATAAATAATTATGTTATCTAGTAACGATAGTAATAATAATAATAGTAATAATAGTAATAATAGTAATAATAGTAATAATAGTAATAATAATAAATATGATATTTATGATGTTGTTAAACAAATTCATAAATATAATAAAGATAATAATAAAAGATTTTGTTTTGGAATAACTGGAGGAGGTATATCATCATTATCTTTTTTATTTTCACAGGCTGGTGCGTCATCTAGTATATTAGAATGCACAGTACCGTATGCATGTGAAGCAACATTAGAATATACTAATTTTAATGAAATTAAATCATGGGCATCATTTGATACAGCTAATCGATTAGCATATTCTGCTTTTTTACGTTGTAATAAATTAATATTAGCTTCTAAATCAACATGTAATTCTGTAGGTATTGGTGCAACATGTAATCTTGTGTCAAATGGGAATTGGAAAAGAGGAAAACAAGGTATTTATATTACTAACAAAACTGAAAGTAATATAGTTAATTTCCATTTAGAATTATATAAAGGAATAGAACCAACACCTTTTAGAACACGTCAAGAAGAAGATGAATTATGTGGTAAATTAATAGTTGGTGTTTGTGCATATGAATGTAAAATATTAAATGATACGTCATTACTAGATTTTATGTTTTATAATGGATTAGTTAATGAAGATATATTAGAAATAAATATTTAAAATAATATATAAAATAATTTATTTACTTTTATTTAGTACAGAAGAAACATTAGTACCTTTCCATTCTTTATTAAAATATTTAATTTTATGTTCATTTAAAAAATCTGCAATCATATTATATGATATATTTCCATATTTAATTATATTAGTATCATCAGAAAATAATTTGTCAATTTCATATCCAACTATTTTTCCCATTAATCCATTAACAATAGCAATAGAACCTCCATAATATAAAGTTTTCATTAATGTAATTATATTTTGTCCAGTTTCATCAATAACAAATTTTCTAATGTTGTTAGTTTTTACAACTTTATATCCAAAAGGACATCTACCAATTTTATGACCTAATGAACGTCTAAAACTAATTGCATTTCTTACTCTGTCACTAGCAGTTGCGCTTTCAATTTCTGCATTTTTAATACCATCAACTATTTTTAAATATCCAAATCTAGTATTACTGGTTACTAAATCTTTAACAACATGAATAATAATATTTTTATTTTTACATTTTCTTAACAAGTTAATACCATCATATACATTTCTAGAAAATCTAGATGCATCATAAATAATTAAATTTATATTTTTACTTGTATTAATAATTTTTAATAATTTTCTTTGATTACTAATACTATTAGCTCTACAAACTTCTGAATCAAAATATGTTATATTTAATTTATTCTCTTCACAATAATTTTGACAATGAAATAATTGTGTTTCAATTGACATATGATTATATTGGTTTTGTTTTAAGGTACTTGATCTACAGTAAATAATACTCATAATAATTAAGATTTTTAGTATAAAATATAATATTTGCAATTTTTTATAAAAATATAAAAATTTTCTAACAATATATATAATGGACTCAGATAATGAAAGTAACTTTAAAACATTATTAACAGATTCTAAGGATGCTTTTGATAAAGTATTTCATAGAAATTTTGTTAATATGAAAGTTTTTGTACTATTATTATTAATTATTGTTTCAATCATTAATCAAGATACAGATTTTATAAAAGCAAATCCTGTAACTTTTGGTATTGAAACATTTGTTTATGGTTTAATATCTACTTTAGGTATTATTTATATAAATCATGCTAGACAAGGAAATTCTACATTTTTAACATATTTTATTTGGTTTATAGTAATGTGTTTATTTAATGTTACTTTTCAATTAGGTGGATTTTATTCTATTTTATATCCTGAAGAAGAACCAGAAGAAGAAAAAGAAGAATTACATTTAAAAAAAGTAGCTAGATTATTAAAAGGCGTAACAAATTCAGTTTATGGAACATTAGGAATTTTTACAATTATATGTGTAATATTTTTAATTTTTGTTGCTTATAAAAATTGGAATTTTAATATTTTAAGTTATGAAAATAGTTTTAAAGGTTCTTTTACAATTGAAACTATAATATTTGGTTTAACAAATTCAGTTCCATTATTATTAATTGCATATAATAGAGAAAAAAATAAACCTACAGAAGAAATAAAAAGTGGTATGAAACATAATTTATTAGAAACTTTAATATTATTTGTTAAAATGTGTTTATTACACATTGTTTTACAAGCGGGAGGATTTTATAAACATAATTTTGGTTTTTAAGTCATTATAATATTTCAATAAAAATAATTATTATTTATTTTTATTAAATTAATTCATAATTTTAATAAATTTATTTTCATTTGGTTTTGTACTCATAAAATTAACTAAATTTTTTGAATGAATATGTAAATTAATAATTGGTATATAATTATTATTATAAAAAATATATGGTTTATATAAATTATTTGTTTGAATCCAAAAAAATTTATAATTATTATATTTAACTAAACATGTTTCATTAATAAATCCCCGTGTATCTCCGTCTTGATTTCTTGGGTCAACTCCACCTAAATATTGTCCAATAGCAGCAGCATCAAAAATACAATTAAAATTTTGATAATTTTTAGTTATTTTATGATTAAATTCATTATTAAAACAAATAGGTAATGGTTCAATTATATTTTCATCAAATTTTGCTAAATTATACATATCATCAATATTTGTATCATAATTATTAATAATTGGTTCAAATAATTTATAATTAGGTATAAATATAATACCAGGAATAACTCTATTGTTACAATCAAAAGTTGCAGATACTTTACTTTTATTAAATTTATTTTCAAGAGAATCTAAATTTTCATAAATCATAACATCATTTTCTATATGAACACTATTTTGTAAATTATTTTTTTTAATATGAGAATATAATAAAAAAAGTCTTAATGAACAAAAATGCCAAAATCCATTTCTAAATTGTTTATCAAGATTTGAATTAAAATTATAATCATTTAAATTATTGGCATTAATAATATTTACATTAATGTTATTAAAATAATTAGAAAATTCAGGAGAAATTATAACATCGATATCTTTATTACCAAATGCTAATAAATTATTAATGTTATCTAAAATATAGGGTTGAAAATTACCTACGCAAACTAATATTAACTTCATATAACGAATATATAATTTATCTTTAAATTTTTTATATATTATTATATAATAATTATAATATGAACTTAAATAATTGTATAATTTTTTTTATATTTTTACTAATTATATATTTATTGTATAAAAAACAAGAAGAAATAGAATTAGAATACTTTGGTAATACATGTAATGTTGAAGCAGTACCATGTGGTATTATAAATTGTCCAGATGGTAAAATTAAAGCACAACAATTAGATAATCCAGAAATGTGTAAATGTTGTGATGCTGATATAAAAAATGAATCTGAAAAACAATTAATTTTGTATTATTCATTTGATCAATATACAATTAATACAAATAATGAAATGATTAATTTAGCAGAACCAACTGTTAAATATAATGCATTACTAAATAATGTAAATATAATATCAAATTCTATTATTGGAACTAATGCTATTGAATTTAATGAAAAATCATTTATTGATATTAAACCATTTAATTTATTATCTAATAAATTTACAATTTCATTATGGTTAAATAAAAGTGGTACAGTTGCAAATCGTTCAATATTAAATTTCAATAATAATATTTATATTCAAGATATGATATCATATATTGTATTAGGAGTAAATAGTAAATATGGTTCCATAACTTATAATTTTTATGATATTGGTAATTATAAAAATAACTGGTGTCATCTTGTATGGGTATCAAATGGTAATACATGGACTTTATATTTAAATAATAAAAAAACAGTAGTAAATAATAAATTATCAATTGATGAAAATATTACTTTTGTAAATAATAAAATAGGTAATGGATTTACTGGTAAAATTGATGATTTTAAATTTTATAATTCAGAATTAATTGAAAATGATATAACTGAATTATATAATTTAGGAAAAAACAATGTTGTTGAAATTAAAAATAATAATTTAGAATTAGAATTACCTAATGATTATGTATTTATAAATAATTCTTTAATAAATACTAATGCTGTCACAAATGCAAATAGAATTGGTGTAACATCAACAAATCCAATAGTAGGACCTTGTTTTTTATCATTTAATCCACCTCCATATTTATGTTATATTGGTTTTTCAGAATATCCATTTGAAGTTAAAGGAATAAGATATGGTTGTACTTACTCTGGTTCTGCTGTAGATTTTTTTACACCTTTAGGTCCTAGTAATAGTTATACATGTACTGATAATGATCCTGAAATAACTATTAAAATAATATATGATGGTACTAAAATGATTTATTATGTAAATAATCAAATAATATTTTCAATTGAAAGAAAAATTAATGAACCATTATATGTTGTTGCCTCAACATATTTTGAAAAACAAATGATTAATAATATTAATTTTGGTCCTTATACAGAATCTAATGCATTAATTACATCAAGTGCACCAGTAATTAATAGTTTAAATTTAGATAGTAGTTTAGTTTATTTATTAACATTTGAAAAAAATACTTTTGATAATACTAATAAAAAAATATTAAATACTGTTAAAAATGGTTTAAATGCAAATATAAATGGTGATATATATTATTCAGTTGATGATAATATTGATGTATTACAATTAAATAATATAAAAAGTCAATATATTACATTAGATACTTTTAAACTTGACCTTAAAAAAGGAATAACTTTTTCATTTTGGTTTAAGGGAACTAATTCAGATGGATGGGCAAGAATTATTGATTGGGGATTAGTAACAAATACTAATAACATAATAATAGCAATTGATAATAATACAAAATTTAATTTTGGTTTATGGAATCAACCAGGCCAACTAAATCAAAGTATTCAATTAACAAATTTTAATTATGAATGGATACATTTTGCATGGTCAATGGATCCATTAACTAAAAAATGGAATGTATATTTAAATGGTTTAATAATTAAAACATTAAATAATGCACCTTTTCCATTTGATGTTCAAAGAAAGTTATATATTGGTAGATCACAAACAGGAAATGAATCAAATTTAAATGGATTTTTAACTGATTTTAGAGTTTATAATAGAGTATTAAATAATAATGAAATTAATACTATTTTTACAAGTCATAAATTAAATAATATTATTAAAGTATTCAAAAATTTAAATTATAACCAAAATAAAATTTTATTATATTTAGCTAGTCAAATAACATCACCAGATGCAACATTAAAAGCAATTGAAAACGATTCAATTATTAATTTAGATATTTCAAATAATACTATTATTAATAAAACTACCAATGTACCATTATCTAGTACTGCTGCAAAAGCAATAGCACCCACTGGTGAAGTTGTATTATTAGATTCAAATCCATCAAATATAACAATAGTTAATAATAAAGTATCTGCATGGAAAAATTTTGTTCAATCAAATGATATTTCAAGACCTATTATTAAAAATAATTTAATTGATTTTTCAAATAGTACTAGTATTGGTTTAACACAAAATGCAACACCAGTAACTACTAGTATTTTAACATTAACATTTGTTTTTAAATTAACATTATTATCAACAAATATAAAAACATTAGTTATTACAAGTGGTAAATGGACAACAAATAATATTAATTTAATGATTAATAATAAACAATTTGTTATTAGTATTGGTAATGCTGGTGATTATTATACTACATTTTTCCCAGTAATTGATACAATGTATATATTAACTGTTGTTATTAATTCAACACAAAAAGAAACAACTAGTACATTTAGAGTAAATGGTCAACAATATGATTTATATACACATTCTGGTAAATCTTTAAAATTAAATAATAAATGGGACCTTGGATTTTGGAATGGTGATTTAAATAGAGGATTTGCTGGTGGAATTGGTTATTTTATTCAATATAATAAACTATTAACAAAAACAGAACATGAAAGTTTAGAAGGATTTTTAGCAAATAGATGGAATATAAACACATTATTATCACCAGAACATCCATATTATGTTAAACCATTATTAACTGTAAATAAATATGGTGATATGATAATATCAAAACAAACTATAGAGTTTAAAAGATTAGAAGATTATATTAAAATTGTACCATTTAAAATAAATAGTACTGGTTTATCATTTTCTTTTTGGTATAAAACTTCAGGAACTCCATCAATGTCAAAAATATTTGATTTTGGTAATGGTCCAAATAATAAAAATATGTATGTTGCAATAACAAACAATATTAATTTATTATTTGTTGTAAACGGAACAAATTCTAGTCAAGTATCATTACCTATTGTTAAATTTAATAATTGGGTTCATATTTGTTGGACTTTAGATCCTATTCAAAATAAATGGTTAATTTATGAAAATGGACAATTATCTATTACTTATGATGCATACTATCCTGATATTATAAATAGAGAATATAATTATATTGGTAAATCAAATGCAGCTGATCCATTATTTACTGGTTCAATTGATGATTTTAGAATGTATTATAAAACTATTAATCAATCAGATGTTCAAATATTATATAATCAACAAAATTTATCATATTTAAATGATGATGAAAGTTTAGTATTACATTATACATTTGAAAACCAAAATAATCAAATAATTAGAAATAATGGTAAAAATGATTATGATGTAAATTATGAAATAACAAATAAAGGTTTTAATGATTTTGTTATTAATAATTATTTAGTTTCTAATTCATTAAATAAAGTATCTACATCATTTAGTCATCCTTCTATAATTCAATCAGGAGAATTAGAAGTAGGTAATAATGCATTATCAACACCATTATCTATACAACCTTTTACACCCAAAAATAATGGTATTACTATTGCATATTGGTTTAAATCAAATAAATCACCCAATAATACATTTATTTTTGATTTTAATGGTGCAATTATAATGTATGTTAATAATAATCAATTATGGTGTGGTGTATCTGGTTCAAACATGGTATTTTTTAATACTAATATTAATGATAACATATGGAGACATGTTATATGGGTAATTAATAGTAATAAATGGGAATTTTATATTAATGGTGAATTAATAAATACTATTACTACTAATATTAAATATCCACCATTAAGTAGTTTAAATTCTAATATTTTAGCAAAATCTGGTTTTATTGGAAGTATCAATGATTTTAGATTATATAATAGAGTTTTAAATTCTGATGAATTTATAAATTTATATAATTTACAAAAGTTATCAGATATTAGTGGAACTGAATTATATATTGCACCTATATTAAAAACAAAAACTTCAAATTATAAAGTTGGATTATTACCATTAACATTTTCATCAGTAAAAAGTGAATTTATTACATGTGAAAAATATAAACCAGTACAAACCGGTATTACTTTTACATTTTGGTTTAAATCTAGTGCAACTCAAACATGGGGACGTATATTTGATTTTGGTAATGGTCCTAATGTAAATAATATTTTAGCAACAATATCTAATAATAAAGTATATTTTAGTATTCGTGATTCTAAATCAGAAACAAGTGCAGAATTACCAATAAATGTAAATGATAATGTATGGAGACATATAGTATGGATTGTTAAACCTGTAAATACTACATGGGAAATTTATTTAAATGAAGTATTAGTAGTAACAAAACAAAATATGAAATATCCTGCAGATATTGAATTAAACAATAATTATTTAGGAAAATCAAATTGGGCTCAAGATCCATTTTATAATGGTTCTATTGATGATTTCAGAGTTTATCATAAAATATTAAATTCTACAGAAATTAGTAATTTATATAATTTAAATAATTATGTTACAAAAGAAGATAATTTAATAATGTTAAAAAGTCCTTTAGTACAATTAGAAAATGGATTTGCAACATTTAATGCATCTGATAAAAATTTTGTTTCTGTTGATAAAATATCAACTAATAATAATGGATTAGCTATTTCTTGTTCATTTAAATCTTTTAAATCTGAAAATTATAGTAGATTATTTGATTTTGGTAATGGTAAAGCTTCTGATAATATTATTGTTGGTATTAATAATAATAAACTATTTGTATCTGTTTTTAAAATAGTTAATGATGATATTATAAATGTTACATGGGATTCAATTTATGATATAAATATAAATGATGGTGTTACTAGACATTTAATATGGACAATGTTACCAAATGGCGAATGGTCTATTTATATCAATGGTCAAAAAATTAATACTAAAACAGATGGATTATATCCAACTTCTATATCAAGAAATAAAAATTTTATTGGTAAATCAAATTGGTTAGCCGATCCTTATTTTAATGGACAAATTGATAATTTTATTATATTAAATCGTCCATTATCAAATACTGATATTAGTAATTTATATAATCAAATAGTAACAAATGATGAATCATTAATATTAAATCTTAATTTTGAAAAAGTATCAAAAGAATATATTAGAAATAATACTGACACTAATTTAAATGGAATAGTAAATAGTGATAATTATATTATTGAAAATATTAATAACTTTATTACATTAAATTCAAATAATAAACAATTTATTAACATTAAACCTTTTAAAATAAATAATTATGGTTTAACATTTAGTTTATGGTTTAAAACTACTTCTACAAGAGGTGGTATATTTGATTTTGGAAATGGTCAAAATTATAATAATATTAGTGTTGAATTAAATAATAATCAACTAATCTTTTTTGTTGCTGGTGTATTATCAATTCCTATTAATTTTGATAAAATGAATACTAATCAATGGATTCATGTTGCATGGGTATTATCAAGTGTTGATAATAAATGGAAAATATATAAAAACGGTATATTAATTAATAGTGTTATTGCTAATTATCCAGAAATTGTAACAAGAAACCAAAATTATATTGGTAAATTAAATAATAATTTATTTTTTGATGGTTCTATTACATATTTTAAAGTTTATAATAAATGTTTAAATAATAATGATATTTTATCATTATATAATCAAGAATATTTAACAAACTCTATATATAACCAAGTAAATGCATTAAATACACCTATAAATAATTCTGAATTTACAGTTTCATCTTATACTGGTATTAATTTATATAAAAATGGTGTTTACAAAACATCTGCATCTAGTAATAGTTTAACTTGTTTTAATGCTTTTAATAATTCTACAAATACATTATGGGAAAGTGTTAAAACATATGGTGCAAATAATGGTAATTATTCAGGCACTAATAAAACTAATGATATATTAGGTGAATGGTTACAAATACAATTACCATATCAAACTGTTATTAAATATTATTCATTAGTAACTGCATCTACTAGTGCAAATACTGCTATATCACCTAGTGTTTTTTCTTTATTTGGTTCAAATGACGGTACAACATGGACTATTATTGATAATAGAAATGTATCATCAGTTGTACCAGTAGAAAATCAAGATATGTATTATATTTTTAATAATAAAACAGCATATAGTTATTATAGATTAGTAGTATCTAAATTATTTGGTGGTAATAATTTATCATTAAATATTAGTTTAAGACAATTTAATTTATTTAGTAGTGATGAACCTATACCTTATACTAATACTACACCTGTTCAAATTGTACCAGTATTAAATTATGATTTCAATTCAGTAAATACTAATATTATTTCATATATTGATGATGATGCATTTAGAAATGGTTTATATAAAGCATCTGCATCATCAATTTATAATAATAATTCAACTCCTAATAATATTTTTAACAGTTTAACTAAAAATAATTGGACATGTGCAACAAAAGATTCTGGAGCAGGATATAGTCAACATGCATATAATTTTGGAAATTATGTAGGTGGTGGTAATAATAAAGTATATACTACTACTAAAATTATGTCAGAAGGTAAAAGTATTAGTGATATTAGTGGTGAATGGATACAAATTGAATTACCATATACTACTATTATGACATCATATAATTTAATTACTTCTGCCTCTTTTGAAAATTTTCCAGGCTTATGGTATATTGTTGGTTCAAATAATGGTACAACTTGGGAATTGATTGACAAACAAGATATATTATCTGCTAATATAAATAATAATTTTAATATAATTAAACCAGTAACAACACCATATAATATATTTAGATTAATAGTATCAAGTGTAGGACCAAAAAATAATAAAACTGTATTAAGTTATTATATTAATTTAGCTAAATGGAATATTTTTGGCATTATTAATTCTAATTATAAAACAACTAAAAATGTTTCTAATTTATTATATAATGACCCATCTATTATTATTAATTATGATTTTAAATTAGCTGATATGAAAAGAATAATTAATAGAAAAAATAATGAATTAATTGGTATATTATCAAATCCACAATCTATTATTTCTTCTGGAAATAATAAAACATTTTTATATCCAACATTTAATAATTTAATAATATCTAAAACACCAAGAAATACTCAAATTGGTATTGCAATGTCAAAAGATAATATTACTACAGTTGTATGTAATTATAATGGTTTAATCTATTATTATAAAAATGATGGAGCACAAATTCAAACATTACAAACTGTTAAAAAACCATTTTATAATTTATGTTTAACTGCAGATGGTTTAAGAGGTACTGTTATTGTTAATGGTGAATATTGTTATTTTTTCACATGGGATGCCACAAAAAATAATTATTCTGCAATACAACAAACATTAGATTTAAATAAAAGAAATTATACAGGTTTATCAATGTCTGCTGATGGTAGTATTATAACAGTATGTGTTAATAATGATTATATTTATTGGGCTAAATGGAATGGTACAAATTATGATGCATTTGTTCAAACTCAAGAAGATACTATTCGTTCATATCATGGTATTGCTTGTTCACATGATGGAAAAAGAATAGCATATGCAACAACAACTGAATTTGTATATTGGGCAAATTTTGATAGTAATACTAATAATTTTAAAAAGGGTACTTTAATACCTGATAATAATATTCGTGTTGCTAGAAATTTAAGATTTAATTCAAATAGTCAAATATTATTTTATAGTGTTGCTGGTAATGAAAATACATTATGGTATACATTATGGGATGAAACAAATTATCAAGCTTTTACACCATTAAATCAAAATATTAAAAATATTGACGCACATGGTTTATGTGTTACTTATGATGATTTATCTATTTATTCATCACCATATAATAGTTGGTCAATGTATAAAATACCAATGACAATCTCACAAATACAAGTTCCAAATGTTAAAGTAGGAAATAGAGGATTATCATTAAATTTAAATAGTAATAACATTCAATATTTACAATTTGATAAATTTATGAGTTCTTCAAATGGTATGACATTTTCATTTTGGTTTAAATTTTCAAAATTAAATAATAATTATACAAGAATTGTTGATTTTAGTAATGGTGAAAAACAACAAAATATTATTATATATGTTAGACAACCACAAACTATTGGTATTCAAGTTGATACATTTGTTCAAGAAGTTAATTTATCAAAATATAATGATTGGTTTTATTTTACTTGGTCTATGAATAAAAATATGAATACAATATATGTTAATTCTAAAAAAATATTATTATTTCCCGGTAAATATCCTATTGAAGCTGTTAGAAAAAATAACTATATTAGTAAAACTAATGATTCATGGTTAAATGGTTCTATTGCTGATTTTAAAGTATTTAATAAAGAATTATCAATTAATGAAATAGTTAATTTATATTTAATTTCAAGTAAAAAAATAATATCTGTTACTGAATCTTTTGTTAATATTGATAATTTATATTTATATATTGATTTTAATAAAACAACACAAAAAATAATAAATAGTTCTCAACCTGCTTTAAATAATTCTAGTTCTCAACCTGCACTAAATAGTTCTCAACCTGCTTTAAATAATTCTAGTTCTCAACCTGCACTAAATAGTTCTCAACCTGTTTTAAATAATTCTAGTTCTCAACAAAATATGACATTTTTAAATAAAACTAATTATGATATTGTAATTAATCCATCAAATGATAGTGAAGTATTATATGATTCATTTGTTGGTAATTATTATAATTTAAATCAACCTTTATTTATAAATTCTTTAGAAACACCAGATAATGATTTTTCAATGTGTTTTTGGTTTAAAACTAAAGACGTAAACAAAAATATTAATATATTAACATTTGAAAATGAAAATGATAAAATTAATTTAATATTAACTAATAATACAATATTAATAAATATTGATAATTTTACAATTACTAATTTTACAAATATTCAATTTAATACTAATATTTGGAATCATATTTGTTTATCATTTAATAAAGATAAAACAATTAATATATACATAAATTCTGTTTTAGAATTCAGTGATAATTTTGTTTTTCCAAATAGTGGTTATAAAATATTTAATAAAATTGGTGATAATAATAGTATTACAAATGGTCAAGGATATATTGCTGATTTTAGATTATATAATAAAAAAATAACAAAAGAAGATATTAAATCCATTTGTGTAAAAAATACTAATTTTAAATTAATTACACATTATGATTTTGAAATAAGTAATACTAAAAATTATATGATTAAAAATTTAGTAAATAATAATTTTGAAGGAGATATGTCTGAATTAAATATGATAAAAACATTTTCTAAAAAAAATGGTACTAGTGGTTTAAATTTAATTAATACTAGATTAAATAATGTAAAAATAGCACCTATTATTTTAGATAAACGAGGTTTTGGAATTAGTTTATGGTACAATCAAAGAACATATATTGAAAATAGTAAATTATTTGAATTTATTAATAAAATACCTAATGAAGAAGCATATTTATTTGGATTAAATATGACTATTAAAAATAGAATATTAGTTTGTACTGTTATTAATAATAAATCATTAATTGAACATACATGTGATATTGGTTTATCTAATAACAAATGGATACATATTTCATGGGTATTAAATCAAAATGGTATTAGTTCTGTTTATATTAATGGTAAATTATTTTCTAAATCTAATATAAAATTTTATCCAGATGAAGTTACCTTAGAAAATTGTATGATTGGTAAAGGATTTTATGATGATAAATATATTGATGGTTTTATTGATGATTTTAAAATATATAGTGGTCTTTTATCTGAAAATGAAATTAAATTAAATAGTAAAACATTAGATAATGAATTAGATACTTCATTATTAGATATTCACTATTTATTTAAACCTAATTTAATTAAAGATAAATATAAACTTTATAATATTAGTAAAAATACATTTGATGGTTTAATATTAGGTTCTAATATGATTAACACTAATGATAATACTTTATCTGTTAATTCATCTAAAAATCAATATATTAAATTATCAGAATATGAAATAACAGATAATGGTTTATCATTCAGTATTAAATTTAAAGCAAATATTAATAATACTAGTTTATGTAAATTATTTGATTTCAGTAATGGAAATAGTACAAATAATATGTTATATGATAATATAATTGCTGGTATACAAAATAATATATTGTATTTTGCAGTATATCAAGAAAATGTTGGTGAAATAACATATAATTTTAATCAAGTTAATGTTAATGATAATAAACTTCATCATTTAGTTTGGAATTTAGGTGCAGATAGTATAACTACTGTTTATTTAGATAGTGTTTTAATTTATTCAAATATTAGAAAATATCCAAAAATTGGTATTAGAACAAATAATTTTATATGTTATCCTGATACTAATCCTTTTAATGGAAGTATTAGTGAATTTAGAGTTTATTCAAAAGTGCTTAGTGAAAAAGATGTATATATGTTATATTCAAATAATTCAAATGTTGATATATCAAATACAATTATTAATAATGAATCAAATTTTATTAAAACATTTAAATACATATCACCTGATTTAACACCAACTTGTAATAAATTAAATTATTGTGTTGCTAAAGAAAATGATATTCCATATTGTTATGGTTCAAATACTGCTTGTAAAATAAATACTAATGATTGTTTTACAGATTATGACTGTACTAAATATAATTCTTATTCTGCCAAATTTACTGATTTATCTGGTTCATCATGTACTAAAACACCTTCTAAAGAAGGATGCTCTAATGAATTAAAATTAGTAACACAACCTGAAATAACAAAAGAATCTTTTAGTTTATTTAGTAATCCATGGTCTAATAACACAGATGGTTTCACTTGTATTGCTGTATCTGGTGATAATTTAACTGCTGTTTTTTCTTCATTAAATGGTTTTATGTATTATTCAAAATTTGATACTAAAAAAAATTTATGGGGACCCTTAATTAAAACATTAGAAAACACTGTTCGTACTCATTATTCTATTTCTATAAATAATGATGGTACTAGAGGTGTTGTTTCTATTGGTAATAATTCATGTTATTATTTTACATGGATACCAGACTCATATAATTTTTCAGCACTAATAAAAATAAATGATATAATAATTAGAGATTATAGAGCTATTACTATGGTTCCAGATGGTTCTAGAATTATTGCATGTGTAAATAATGATTTTATTTATTATTCAAAATGGGAAAATAACAATTATTCTACATTTATTAAAACATTAGATACTACAAAAAGAACTTATAATGGTATTGGCGTTACAACAAATGGTAATCGTATTGTTTTCTCATCAACTAATAGTATCGGTTGGGCTGATTGGAATGGAACAAATTATAATATAAATAATATGATTGATGATCCTGTAAAAACATATAAAAATTGTAAAATATCATCAGATAATAAATATATATATGTAACAGTATCAAATAATAGTATTGCTACATTATGGTATTCATATTGGAATACTACAACATTAAAATATGAAAGATTTTCACCTGTTCCTATTAATTCTATTCCTGCTAATTTTGATGCTACTGGATTATCATTACAACCTGATAATTCTACAATATATGTATGTGGTTTAAAACATGCATTCATTTATAAAATTTCAGTTTTAAATAATATTAGTAATATAAATCCACAATCAGCAACTTTAGATACTTTACAAAAACAATGGAATACTATTGGATGTAAAAGTGTTTTATCAGAAAATGACAATACTGTTAAATGGTGGAGAACTCAAGATATTAATACTGTTAAAAATGATATGTCAACATATTATAATTTAGCATCAACATGTTCTGGTAATAAAATACAAAATAATATATGTTTACCCAACTCTTGTTTACCTATTACACTTGATAATATATTAAAAACTATTCCAGCATGGGGTATGTATTCAGCTGAAACATGGAATAGTTCAACTAACATATTACCTGATTTAACTGGTAACAAACGTGATGCCACTACTAAAAATGTTATTTTTAATTCTGGTAAAGGTAATGGTGCACTTGGTAATATCAAATATTTATCAGGATATAAAACTAGTTCAATTTTATGGCCAACAGGTAGTATTCCCGCTAATTTTACTATTTGTTCAGTTACTAGATATAAAGGTACATCAAATAATAGAATTTTACAATCTGTTAAAGGTAATTGGTTACATGGCCATTGGGGTAATAAAAGAGGTGTTACTCATTATGATAAATGGATAAATCCTACATCTAAAGGTTCTGTTAATGATTGGGTTGTTTGTTGCGGAAAAAATAATGGTATGACACCAAATAATATTGTTGTAGATAATTTACCATCTGGTGAAGTTGTAAATGGAACTGGAAATTATCAATTAAGTATTAATAGTGGTGGTTATTCTAATGAATATAGTGATTGGGAATTTTCTCAATTAATTATTTGGGATAAAATATTATCAAATCAAGAATTACTAGCAGTTTCTGAAGCCTTAAATAATTATTTAGTAACTGGAAAATTATTATAAGAATTAAATAAATAATAATATTTTTAACTAATATATTTAAATAAATATTAGTTAAAAAAATAATGAAAGTTTATGATTCAAGATTAGGAAGATTAGGTAATGCACTTTTTAGATATTTTGCTAGTACATTATTTTGTATTATTTATAATGCTGAAAGAATATATGAACCTAATCAATCTAGACAATTTTTTAATGACTCTATGTTTATTCAATGGTCTAATTTTGTTTTAGAAAATAAAATACCACAAATTATTGATACAAATTGGGAATTTTATGGATTTTATCAACATGATAAAATATTTATTAAATATAAAAATGAATTAATTAAATGGATGAAAGACCATCCTAATGATATAGTATATACTGACGGTAATGACCCTTTATTAAATATTAATAATTATAATTATCCAGTTCAATCATTTAAAATTGGTGATATTATTAATAATCCAAATAAATCAAATAATAA
>JACCDW010672721.1_pt1 | contig 37335 bp, 68 predicted proteins | sample 7449781 | NCBI WGS metagenome assembly JACCDW01 (sample SAMN15323449, study PRJNA562643) | freshwater metagenome | isolation source: river surface water | place: USA:Blue River Watershed | collected 2017-08-18 | reverse complement strand
GCCACAAGATCAGGAGTCGCAGCCCAATTAGAACCAATCACACGAGTACCACAAGCCTGAGCCTCAATCGTACCCAAACCAAAACCCTCACCAAAAGACGGAGCCAAGAACACATCCATAGCCGAGTAAAGACCAGCCAAATCAGACTGAGGCATACCATACTTGTAATCAACATACGGTGGGAACATGATGGCTTCCTTAGGAATACCAAAAGCCTTCAACATCTTGATCAAGTTCCAGCCACCAGCCGAACCCAACGGGTCAGTGTGCAGATAAAGCACAGCGTCAGGGTGACGTTCACGGAAAATGCTGAAAGCCATAAGGTTCTCAGAAAACGCTTTACGGTGAACCAAACCAGAAGCCTTGTTAGCTGCGTTCATACCCACAACAAACTCATCAGTGATACCCATAAACTCACGAGCATCCTGACCATCAATCTTGTCAGTAGGTCTAAAAATCTTTGTGTCAATAGCGTGAGGCACATACTCACAAGCAATGCCATTCTGCTCCATCTGACGCACACCATTCGGAGCCATAGCAATCGGAGTCACATTCGGCTTCTCCAACCACGCCTTAACCTTAGGTGGCATAGTCACGTGATCCAACGGAACCCACGAAGCAATGTTCATCTTGTCAAACGCCGGATTATTCAAAACCCAAACGTCATACAAAGAAATCCAAACATCCTTCTTACCAGGATTCTTAGACTTCCAATGAGCGTGGTGCATAGGAGCCACATCGTTAGAGTACGGATCCATACCACGAGGGTAGTGAGGAATCTCACCATAAGGTGACTTGTAAGAAACAATGTTTCCCTCAACACCATAATTTGACATAGCTGCCACATCAGCACCGTCACGCTTCAAACGATCAATCAGATAAGCCGCTTGCTGACCATAACCAGTAGGTTGAGTTGGACTATTAGACCAAACTGAAACAACACCATCAATCTTTGCCATGTTTCCCTTTCGTAGTTATACTGAGAATAGCAGAAAAACCCCTGCGATACCAGCAAGTATCCAGGGGCGTGACCAGACAGAATGAAGGATGTCCGATTGGAACAGTCTAAGGCTTGTAGCCGATGCAAGCAAGTCAAATCAACGAGCGAATTTGGCAAACATACAAAGCAAAAAGATGGCCTTTACTCCCAATGCTTCTCCTGCCGTAGACAAGCTAGAGCCGAATACCGTGCCCGTAATGTCGAAACAATCAAGGCAGAGCAACGCAACGCCTATTTAAAAAATCGTGACCAACGAATTGCCTATGCCACAAATTGGGTCAACAACAACAAAGATCGCCACAAAACGTTTGCGTCCAATTGGAAGCATAATAATAAATTAGCGGTGTCTGCCAGTGCTAGAAAACGTAGGGCAAGGCTTAAAGAAAACGGGATTTTTTTAATAACAGTTAAAGAGATAAAAAGACTTTACTCCAGTACTTGTTTTTACTGTGGTTCAAATAAACAAATAACCATAGACCATGTAATTGCTATTGCACGAGGAGGTACAGATGGAATTGGAAATCTTGTTCCAGCTTGCAAATCATGTAACAGTAAAAAACGTGACTTAACAATCATGGAATGGCGTAAAAAAAGACAGGGCCGGTAGCCTACGCACTACCGACCCTGCCAGCTTTTATCTCAAAGCGGGACTAGTTATTAACTAGCTCCCCCTTTGAAGAACCCAATGTGGGTTGCGTGGGTTAGTCCACCGTCAAGGCGGATTAGACCACGGTAGGTCACAACATCGTTAGCAAATGCATATTCGGCTGACTGGTCTACACGGATTCCACCGGCTACACGAACCTTAAATGAAGGTAGGTGACCGAATAGAACAGACTTAGCACCAGTAGCAACAGCAGCAACTGATGGGTTCTCGTAAACTGAGTAGCCCAATAGGGTTGCTGGCTGACCTGCAACTGCTGAATCAGACCAGATGTAGTTTCCTGCACCGTCCTTCATCTTGCGAGCAGCTGCGATACCAGTCTTTGACATCTGGAAACCAAGACCTGGAAGAACACGTGCACCATCAGCGATGCCGTATACAAGGTCAATTAGGTTTTCGTAAGTCGCTGCACCAGCAACACCAGTTCCACCAGTTACAACAGAACCAGCAGCAGCAGCCAACTTGGTTGTTAGAACTGAGTTAGCCTGTAGACCTAGAGAGGTTCCTAGTTCCTGAGCAATGTAACCAGTGATGTCGAATCCTGCATCGCTTACTAGCTCTGAAGATACGCTAACTAGAGCACCGTACTTCTCAGCACCTAGGGTGATTGATGAGAAGGTTGGGTTTGATTCGGTGATTGCTGAACCAGCAGCAACTGAACCAGCAGATGAGGTTGCAGTAACGGTTGGGATAACAAGGTTCTCACCAGAAGCAGTGTTAAATACCTCAGAGGTAGTTAGCATTGGGCCAACTAGCTGTGCGATTTCAAATACACGGTTGTAGAAAGATTCGCCAACAGTGTTGCTTGATGGAACAAGAGCTGCACGTGCTTCACGAGCGAACTCGTATCCACGCATCTCGCCACGAGCGATTGAGCGTAGAACATCAGCATCGGTAGATGATGATGCCTGTGCAGGGGTGAATGATGAAGCTGCTTCAGCAGCAGCGGCTGAACGAGCCTCTACCTTCTGAGCAGTTTCGATAGCTGCATCACGTGACTCGATGTCTGCTTCGATGCGGGCAATCTTCTGAAGATCCTCAGCAGTTAGTCCACGCTTCTCTGATTCAGCAAGGTCAATAACCTCACGCATCTGAGCAACGAGGTTGCTGCGAACTTCAGCCTGAGTCTTAATGAACTCTGACATGGTTCTCCTAAATTAAAGTGAATAGTTATTTCTGCCGAGGAAACTCAGAGCAGACAAGAGGCCGTGAACACACAGAACCTACTATCAATTCTACTGAAGGTATGCACAGCCAAAGAGAAAACCCAGAAGCCCCAAGAGAATAAATCTCAGACGGCTTCTGGGCCTAAAAGCCTCACCATTCGATGCACCGAAGATGAGGAGGTAACTTTAGAAAACCAAAAACCCCTCTGGTATCTCACAGACAAATTTATGGTCAATGCTTTTTTAGTATAGCAAAAGAAGAACCCCCACCAGAGAAAGGGAATAATCTGGTGGGGGAGAAGAACCGCTTAAAGGGGGTTAGCGAGTTTCTTTTGCCTCGACAATGCGAACTTCTTTGGCCGCAGTATCGGTCTTAACCTCTGTCTTTTGCATCTCTTTAATCAGATCAGCAATAGCACCAGAGTCTGGCGAACCAGCAATCTCGTTAATTACTTTTACAGCAATCTCAATTTGTTCTTTAGTAGCCATTACACAGCCTCTTTCATTAGTAGATCTAGTTTCTTCTTCTTCAAAGCTAAGATGTCGCCTTCAACTTCTTCGACTTCTTCAACTTCTTCAGTCTTAGTCAGTTTTGCAACAACCTCGCTAATAACCTTGGCTTGTTCGGCATCTAGTTCTTCACCAGACTCCAACTTCATAAGGCTGTCAGCCAACTGGTCTGCATCAATGTCACGCTTCTCACGAACACTAGTAGTACCAGCAGTTCCCTCGTAGGCTGGGAAGCTAGTAAGGCTCACTTCGTGCACTGCGACTTCCTCAAGGGTACGGTTGTTACCGTCAGCAGACCAAGAATCTTTCTTTACTTGGAAACCAAAAGACATAGCATCAATCACACCGCTCCTGATCAACTCAGCAACGTCCCGTCCGGTTTGAGTATTGGCTAGTCGGGCGGTTACCTTTAGACCACGAGCATCCTCAACCAACTTCAACGAACCATTACGTGTTGACGCTAGAGGCTCTGAAGCGTTGTGATTCCACAAAAGCATCATTCGGTGACGACCCTGCAAAGAACGCTTAAAGGCTCCTGGCTTAATCGTCTCAATGAAAGGCAGAGGCTGAGACGGAGAATTGAAAACAGCGGCGTAGCCCTCGAAGGTCATGCCATCACCAGTCTCACGAATTTCCAAAGTAGTGTGCTCAGTACGAACCTCAGTCTTACCCAAAGCACGTGCTTCCTCACTTAAGCCCTCAAGGCGAGCCTTAATAGCCCAAGCTGCACGAACCCACTTATCACGTGATTCGTCAATTACTTCATCAACCATAGAATGTCTTTCTTCTTCTGCTCTAATTCTAGCAACAACAGACTCCGCATAAGCCAATGTTCTCTGTGCAGCTCTCTTTGAAGGGCCAGAACCCCAAAGTAAGTGTGCAACAACTCCAGGGCTAGGGTAGTTGTCCGAGCCAGGTTGTGCATCAGGTGAATCAAGATCTCCAAGGTGACGTGAAATCCAAGCAGCAATACGAATCCACTTGTCATCGCTAATGCTTCCACTAGCCATCGCACGGGCTTCACGAATAGTCTTGTCAACTAGACCTGCACCGCCTTGACCATCTGCATAGTAAGCAAGTCCACGGCGAGCCGCTGCCCTCATGTAAGCAGGTGCTGATTGGTTTACAGCACGATCTTCTTCAACGACAACTTCTTCAGGTGCAGCCATAGGTTCTTCGACATCTTCGACTTCTTCAGCAACCATCTCAGGTCTTACAACCTTCTCAAGTTTGAACACGTTGAGAATCATCATCTTGTCAGTTGATGTAAAAATCTGATCTTCATACTCGTAGATACGAATAACGGCGTACTCGCCTTGCACCATAACAACCTCAGCCAGAACGGTAGGGTTTAGCACATCCCAAGAAACATAGTCACCAACGTTTAGCGAATCAATAGCTGCACGTTCACCCTCAAACGGTTCTTCATCTGAGATAGAGATAGCGACAGCTTGATCAATGGCTGATTGCTTAGTGTCGTGGCATCCAAATACTTCGTTGTCATCGTCAATTACTGCCCAACCTGAGCAATCAGAGTTTTTGTCTGTAATGTAATACGGCATTATTTGACCACCAATATTCTTAGGTTGCACGATTGATTTGCAATAGCGAATAACTCATCGCCTGGCATTAGTTGAACTTGACCTGTGGCGGTAGCAACAGCGTGCATACCATTAGTCAATGTGACATCTGAGCCACCAATAAAGATTTCGTGGTTCTGATTGTGTTCGTGATTGTGAATACACACGTGCTGAACAGATACACTTGCTGGAACTACAAGAGTACGAACATTGGCTTCTAAGTCATAGCCATAAGTCTGAACAGTCATAATTTAGCCTAACACCGCAAGAATTGTCACAGTCCCACCCAAAGCAACTGCTGTACCATTTACGGTAATCGTGCCCAAAGTTGACCACTGTGTGTTGTAATCAGTGCCGTTGACTTTGCTAAGAATCTGCCCAGCAGTACCACCAGCAGGAATACCAACACCATCTTCACCAGCTGCACCAGTAGCACCAGTCGCACCCGTAGCACCAGTAGCCCCTGTTGCACCTTGCGGGCCAGTATCGCCTTGAGGGCCAGTGTCACCAGTATCACCCTTTGGGCCAGTCGCACCTGTGGCTCCCGTTGCACCAGTCGCACCAGTGTCACCCTTGTCGCCCTTTACGCCTTGCTCGCCACGCTCACCTTGAATACCTTGAATACCCTGCGGCCCTTGTGAACCAGTCGCACCAGTAGCACCTTGAATAGCAAGAGGGAACCAGTTAGTTGCATCTAAAGCAGGTGCTTCACCTTGAGTCGGGTTACCTGAAGCAAACCATGATGAGTTGTTGTAGTAAACGGCATCGTTGTCTACATAGTCAATGTCTTGTGACCAGGTGCCACGCCATTCGATACCTGTCGCACCAGTCGCACCAACAGAACCTGTTTCACCCTGAGGGCCAGTTGCACCAGTATCGCCTTTATCGCCTTTAGCACCAGTAGCACCTTGAGGGCCAGTAGCACCCGTAGCACCTGTCGCACCAGTTTCACCCTGTGGGCCAGTAGCACCCGTGTCACCTTTGACACCCTGTAAACCACGAGGCAAAGTAAAGTTAATTGTTTGTGACGGTGCTGAACCAGTAATTGTGACAACGGCTGTGTCATCTGATGATTTAGAGACAGTGCCAACGGTTAGCGTGTTAGCAGGGCCAGTGTCACCCTTGATACCTTGTGGGCCAGAAGTACCAGTCGTAACAACAACAGGCGACTCTGTAATCGCTACTGCAACGTCCTGATCTGTAACTGTGACGGTAGTAGTAGATTCAACAACGGAAACTACAACATCGCTCATCGGGTCACATTACCTGTCACGTTGAAAGCACCTTCAAGCAAACGAGTGATAGTGCTACCAGAGTTTAGTTCCAAGTCGTAAGAGTATGAACCTGCTGACAGAGCTGCGGTTGCGGTTGATGCAATAGTCACACCCACGCTTCCAGCAGTTCCACCCAAAGTAATACCTGCACCGTTTGTCAAACTGACCAAAGCGGTAGCTGCACCAGCAGAATCACGAACCTGCATAGCCGCTGTGTAACCAGTTAGGTTCAACGCTGTGCCACCAATAGTGACTGTAAAAGTTCTGTCCCAAGTTGCACCCTGAGGGCAAGTGATGTTATAAGTTCCTGGGTTAATCATTACGCACCTGCTTCTGGCTGAAGTGTTGTCGGGATTCCGCCATCGTGAGCAATAGCAGGAAGTCCAAGAGCAGACATTGTTGACGCAGGATCAAAACCAGCCTGAATCAACTTAGTAGCCATAGCCACCTTGCCTTCCATTTCTGGCAGGTCAGATGCTGACAGGTTCACGTTAGCCAAAGGCACACGGTAAACATTGCCACCCTCAACTGAGCGAAGATCCTCAAGTCTGCGAATGTCGTTGATGCTCATAAAGCCAGCCTGTGAAGCCACAGAGTAAGCCTGAATACGTGTCTGGAAATCTCCACGCATTAAACCATTTACGTTGAACTTTAGATAAGCAGGGCTTGGTAGCAGACGGGTGTAAGCCCATTCAATCTTCTCCACGTATGGGCGAAGGGTGTGAGTTACGAATTGGATTGCGTTCTGCTCAACAGAAGCGTAAGAGGCCGTGTCAGGCACTCCCAAAAGATGCAGCGGAATATTGAAAGCACGAGCAATCTCCTCCACTGCAAATCTGCGGGACTCCAAGAATTGTGCGGAGTCGTTAGGTACGGTTGTTTGCTTGTAAGTTGCACCACCAGACAAGATACCTGTCTTGTGTGCTCGCTTCCAACCTTTGTGACGGCTATCAAAACCATCTTGTAAAGTCTTAGCCTGTTCAGCAGTTAGCAACGGCCCAGGGAACTCAATTACACCAGCGGTGGTTGCACCCTGACCAAAGAAAGTAGCTGCGTAAGACTGGAGTGCTGAAGCAACACCCAAAGCGTCTGACAGTTTAGAAACACGGCTCATGCCACGTAGAGCACCAGGCTCCAACAAATCTGTGATGTGGATGATTTCTTCAGAACTTAGAAGTTTTGGTTCGCCCTCAACTTGGAACATCTTGCGACCCAAAGCATTACGCTTAATCTCCACAGTGGTAGGGTCAAGGACAACAAGGTTTACAACCTCGCCGTTTGGATCGCGAAACACACGAGTAAACGAGTTACCGCTAATCATCAAAGAAACAAGAACCTGTTGGTAGTGAGCCTGTCGAGTGTTGTCAACATCTGGCTGGTCAACCCACGCTGGACGTGGGCGGAAAGGATAAATCTCACCATCGGCTCGGTACAGAGCATCAACTGGCAAAGTAGAAATCGTGTCGCTAATCAGAGACACCGCTGAGAAGAACGCAACAATCTCAAACGCTGAACTGTTGTTGATGTTTACACCAGCAGGGTTCATCAACTCGATGTCAGCACCGGAGCCCCAAACACTTTGGAATGAGATTGCTCTCTGTTCTGTGAGACGACCTAGCATTACTTACCTCGCTCCAATGCGATACCAAAAAGAACCAAACCCACACCAGCAATAACTAAACCAGCAGGGAGAAACCATAGGCCAACACCGAGTGATATCACACTGATACCAGCGATTTGTAGAATCGTAGCTAACATTTACCGCCCTTACATAAAGAACTCAGGAATAACCTGCACTTCCATTCTACCTGCTGTGGCACGGTCTAACGCAATCACAGCTGCAACCGCAGCGTCAATCCTTCGAGCCGAAGCACGATTCTCTTTAACGATACGAATACCAATGTTGTCCGTCTTAGTCACAGCATTAGATAGGTGGCGGGCAAGCAACGGATTACCGTCATGGGTCACACGCTTCTCAGTCACAAAGTCGAAGAACTTGGCACAGCCAACAACCATACGGCGAGCAGACGTAGACGGATACTCCACAATCGGAACACCCTGATCAGCCAGAACCTCCATAGACCTCTGCCAACGGAAAGGGTCACAGGCAACTTCTCTAACCTTAGGGAAGTCACGGATAAAGTTCAAGATTTCTTCTTCAACCTCAGCAATGTTTACACGCCACGAATCATCGTGAATAGTGTCGTCCTTCTCCCAAGCCTTAACCAAGAACACGTGAGGAACCTCATCCTCAGACTTAGGCACGGTAGCCCCAACAATAACTGTGGTGTCACCAGAGAACGAACCGTCAAAGCCCAGAACAATCTCATCGTCAGGTGTGACCTCACGAGGTTCAGCACAAGCATCCCAAGTACCAGCAGGTAGCCAACTGATCTGAGACGACACCCACTGATTCAGACGCTTAGTACGGAACTCAGCCTCAGGGGTACGGCGAACCGCAGACTCAAAGTCCTCAGCCGAAACAATGTCACCATAGCCAGGATTAGCAATCTCCCACGCCAACGGGTCACGGTGATCCATTTCAGGTGGGGCTTCCCACCAAGCCATAAAGAAAGACGGGTCAACAATTTCACCAGTGCTCACACGCTTGCCATAGTTATACAACGAATAGCAGATGCTATCCTGCCCTGTGCTGTCAGACTTGACCCCAGCAGTAGTAATTGCAACTAACTGCCCAATCTTGCCACGGTTACCCATAGCCAAAGAGAACACGTCAAAGATCTCACGATTCTTATGAGCGTGAAGCTCGTCCATGATTACACGGCTAGGGTTCAAACCTTCTTTAGAGTAAGCCTCAGCAGAAACAACCCTAAACACCGAGTTAGTAGACGGGACAAAGATAGAGTCCTTGTAAACAGTCACTAGGTCTGCCAGTTCAGAATCCTCAACCATACGCTTCGCTTCACCAAACACGATGCGAGCCTGTTCCTTTTCAGCAGCTACCGCAATGACCTCACCACCGTTGATGCCCTCAGCCAATAAAGAGTAAAGACCAATAGCCGCAGACGACAAGGCCGACTTACCGTTCTTTCTCGGAAGCCCCAGCAGAGCCGTGGAAGCAATCAGCCCACCATTCTCATCACGAGCATAAAGATTCTTAAGAAGTTCCTTCTGCCAATCACGAAGCCTTAAAGCCTCACCAGCCCGACCAGCAATACCATCCTTACCAATAGAGCCAAACGTCTCAGCAAACTCAATAGCAAACTCGCCATCGCCATTCTCAACAGCAACAGGATCCACAGGAGTCAACCAAGTAGGAGGCCACTGCTTACTTGCACTCATCTAATTGCTCCCCGCAATAAATACAGAAAAAGTGCATGAGACCACATTTACAGAAACTGCGGTCAAGGCTACCGTCCTCATGCTTACACTTTGCCACGATCAGCCTTACGAGCCATCAGTTCTTCCAACTTGCTCTTAGTCTTAGCCGACACCAAGCCCAAGCGTGTACGGTCAGCCGGACTAAACCCAAGCAAACTAAACCCTTTAACAATCTGAACCTCAATGTCATTCAACTGCTTAAACATATGCCACTCGTGCGGATGCTCTGCCACGTACTCACGCAGAAACTCACGGCGATCAAGCTGCTCACAAATCAACTGCACCAACCCAGTGTCGGTCTTAATGCTGATCCACAACTCACCAGCCCCAAAGATGCTATCCCAAAACTGTTTACCCACAGGGCCAAGAGGACGATGCGGTTCAACATAGCCATACTCAAGAGGAGCAATAGCGTCATTACTAGGAATAGCACGTTTGCCAGGATTCCCCTGAAGGATCCTCAACTCTGCCGGTTTCGCTGGATTAGCCATACACCAAGCCTAGCGTAGGAAAAGTTTGAAATGCGGATAGGTGCGTAACACTGCGGGCGGGGTGTCATAGCGACTGACGTTGGCAGAATTTGACCCACTCCCCCGTTATGGGTGGGGGTACTTGTGTTTGGGCGGGCTTGTGTGGCGTTGTGGCGTGTTTTTACGGTGTGTTGTTGGTGTTAGTTCGTGTCGGTGTTTTTGTGGCGTGTACGGGGCTTGTGTGGCGTTTTAGGTGTTTCGGGTATAAAAAAACACCCGTTAGCGGCGGGTGTGTGGCTTGTAGCGGGCTTGATAGATCCGGTTAGGTGTGATCCTTTAGGGTAAAGCTAAAGCCCTAAGCGGTTAGGCCTAGGGCTTTAGGTGTTGCGGGTTGTTCGGTTATTGTGTGCCGTATATGACGTATTGGGCGGCCTTGTATGCCTTTATCATTACGTCCGGATCGTAAGACTTGGGCGGTGTTTCGGTGTGCCATTCGATTAGATCGCCCGCGTTCCATTCCAATAAAGCGGCTAAGGTATGGGCGTTGTTATCCGTTAGCCATTCGATAACGCTAACGATAGCCGCGGTTAGTTCTTTACTTTCTTTTATTTCTTGTGCTAGATCGTTCATTAGTTCACCGTCCCTAGCTTGGTAATGTCATTCGATCCCCAATTCTCGCCACGAATAAAGCCGCCGTCATTCCTATAACGCCAAGTAGCGTTATTCCATTCTTTATATACGGCTAGGCGGGCTGTTGCGTTGCCTAACGGTTCCGCGTGGCCCGCGTAAAGTAGATCGTCTAAAGCGTCCCAAATAGCTTGCTTGGCGGTTGTGCCGTACTGGTACACGTCATAAGCGACATTAGCGAATTTGATCCGGTAATAGTTTTCTTGCGTTGCCGTCCCATTAGTTAGCGGCCTAGCGTCTAAACACTTATCGCAATAGCGGCTAAACGGTGTCCCGCCGGCGATTAGATCCCCGCAAGTTTCGCAAGTTTCCCCGCCGTCATCATTCCAACACGTATCACACAAATAAGGATCGCCGTCATTATCGGGTAATACCGTTATATCTTTACGGCTACAACGCGGGCAGGTTAGTAATTCATTCATTATTGATCCCCTTTAGTAATTCTTTTTTATTGTTTTCTTAGCTTGATCTGCCATTACGCCGCCGCTTATAAGCGTTAGCGTTAGGGCCGAATAACCCAGTACCTTTAGAATTTGTTTCATAATTTCCCCTTTTATATTGTGTCTAGACGTTGCTTGATTAGGTCAATAATTAGGCCTAAGCCTAGGCCGGTATAACCCTCGTCTAGTAGCTCCTGAAAAAGCATTACTAGGTGATCGGTGTCATAACATACTTGTAATTCTTCCAAGGTGTAATTTAGTTGATTCGGCTTTATTTCCTTGTAGCCGTCCTCGCAAATATCGCAAGTTTTAGGGCCGTCAAAACAACCGGCACACCGTACAGCTTGATCCTTTATGTTGTAATCTTTCTCGAAAGTAGCCATTAGTCCTTATACCTCAATTCGGTAATAGATCCGTCCTTGTTTAGCGATACGGCTACCCCTTTTTGTGTGCCGCCGATCCAATAATCATTAGTTGGATTATCCGATTCGCCTATAAGTACGAATGATTCCGGATTCTCTACATAATCGCCCGATTCGATAGCGGCTTTCCCTAATTCCATCGCGTCTGCCGCCGTCCTAGCTTGTACCGTTGCCCGTACCCATATTTCCGCCCGTTGTTCCACGTGATAAGTGTTCATTAGTTTTTATCCTTTTCTATTCCGTAATATTCGATAACGTGTTTTGGCATTGTGTCGTAATTTTCTCTAACGTAAAGCGTTGTTAGTTGTTCGATCATTGTTTACCCCCTAAATAGTTTCGTACACTTTACGGGTTGCGATCTCATAAGGATCACTAATTACCCCGCGGGCCTTTAGTGTTAGGCCTATCTCATAAGCTGCTAGAAAATAACGATCCGTTCCGATACCGTTGCCTTTTAGTTCATCGCCCGCCCAAGCTTGTACGGCCCGTTCGTTCCATTCCGCCGCGAGCCAATAGGTTAGGTTAGTTGTCTGTATTTCTTTACCGTCCCATTCGGCTAGGTTCACCTTGTAGCGGTAAGACATATTAGACGGGCTAGTGTGTGTAATTTGGATTAGTAGCTTGCCGCCATTCTTTAGGGCCGCCGCTACTTTTACGGCACGATCTAGCTTTTCTTGATCGTCTAGTTTTGGCTTATAAGTTTCCATTAGTTAGTTTCCCCTTTTAGGTATTGTCTAAATAATTTTGTTGCGTCCTTTTTGGTGTAGCCCATAAATTGGCGGCTAACTAAGTATCCGCCGCTAATAGTTGATAATTCCCAAGCCCCTTGCGTTGTTTTTCTGTAGCTAATCATTATTTGGCGTTCCATTCTTTACAGTGTTGGCAAATTTGTTGATCGTCTATCGGTGAACATTTGGACACGTCCCCGCAATATTATTAGTCATTCTTTTACGCTTTCCAGGCAAGCATTAGGCCGGATACGGTGATAAGTGTGGCTAATCCGGCTAATACGTTGTTATCGGTTGTGTTTTCTATAAATAGGATTAGGGCCGACAAGCCCGCGATAATCCCTAAATACTTAGCTAGTTTCACTTTTTATCCCTTATTCGCCGGATCTAATCCGGATACCTCTATCTTGTAATAATCCGCGACAAATAGCAAGTTATTTAGGCGTGTTTTATAACAATTTGATAACGGGCTAAATATTGCTAAAGGATCGTGTTATTAGGGACAATCTAGGCGGCTAGATCTACTTACTGCCGCCGGCTAATTCGTGCCGCTATCCGATCCTATAACGCCGGCTTATTTGGTTGCCTGTTTTTTAGGCGGCCTGTTTTTCAGGCAACCCTAGGCGGCTTATTCGGTTGCGTAAATTATCCACAAGCCGCTAAGTTATCCACAAGGTTATCCACAAGGTTGCTTATCGAACACTTGTTCGTATAAAAACTTGTCAAGGGGGGCTTGACATTCGAACACCTGTTCGGGTCATTTTTGCCCGTTTTTTGCGATTTTCAACCAGATTTTAATTAGATTTTTCAACCAGATTTTAACCAGATTTTGACCAGATTTTTAAACCAGATTTGACCGCTTACGATTACACGTCCTATGTGCAGCTCTGAGTTCGGCTGTCGAACCAGATTCTGCCGGAATCACATGATCCGCTTCCCAAGGATCCCCAGCACGAGCACCCTCACCACACAACCAACACACTAAAGCACTCGCACGAACAGCCGCAGCTCTAGCCCGATAAGAACCAGAATACTGACCAGAATTTTTCTTAACCTCAGCCCGTTTAATGTCGTGAAGTTTTTTAACCAAATTTTCGTGATAGTCACAGCGATTACCACCAGAAGTTAGAACACCACAATCAGCACAAGGTTTAGGAAAACGACCCATTATCTGAACACAACCACTGCTGAAGGAAACGGTGCAGGATTAGACCCATTACCAGAACCATCAACGAACTTTATACGCCCACGAATAAACCGAACCTCACCCTTAGCTGCGTAATCGTGCCACCAAGCCGTGTCAGTTCTAGCAGGAATAAGGCAAACAACTGTCGCACCGTTTTGCCAGGATTCGTAGGCTTTTTTCATCCAGTCTTTTATTGTTCGACCATAAGGCGGGTTCATCCAAACAACACCAGTCCAAGTCTGCTCTAAAGCGTTTTGGGCTTCGTCATAGTAGTTATCTACTTTGTGATTCCATTCACTTGCACAAGCGTCAAGAGTGAAACCAAATTCTTTATTCAACTCATCAAAGAAACTTTGAGGTGTAGCCCATTGATCTGTCAAAGATGACATCAATCCAGTAGTGATCAATTCTTGTCCTTTCCCCAACCAGATCCCTTAAAAGTTATTGCTCCAACACCGTACTGGCGTGTCATCAATTTGCCACACTCACACCGGCACTGAAACCCATCAATTTCTTTGAAACCAACGGTTAGCGTGTTTGTTTTGCCACACTCACACTTAAAGTCATACACTGGCATTATTTACCTAACCGATCAGTAATAAGGATAAGTTTCTTATTTTCTCCAGTCGGTTTTACAAAACGCTCGCTAATTTCCTCATTATCATTCCATTTCATAGAAACAGATTTTCTTTTATCTGGTAATCCTGCGGTTTCCCCTATTTTTTGCCAATTATCAGCTAGATAAACTGAGCCATTTTTGTCAGCACCAATCGTAGTTACAATAGCCAATAAATCATCACCGTATCTATTGAACCAATCTTCTTTCGCACGATTTCTAATAAGTTTTAAAATCTGAGAACCAAGATTAGGCAATGATTCTGCCATAGCAAATCGTTTATTATCGGCTACTTTATTGAACATTTTGTCAAATTCAGATTGAGATTTTTTAAAGAAACTAAGAATTGCTTTTGGTGTTGGTTTAAATCCAGAACCAATCCAAAAAGTGCCAACAAGTCTTTCTTCATACCAAATAAGGTATTTTATAACTCTGCCCACAGTTCTAGCACTAGCAACATAACTATGATGTTTTATTACTAATTGATCGGCTTTTTGTTTATCTTCTTTAGACTCAGCAATAGTTATATTAAGCATTTTGCTTCTTTCTCGCCCGTAGCAACCTGGCGTAATGCGTCCCACACAAACCTTTGCCGTGCACAGGAGCTGCACACTCAGCACAGACCTTCGAATCAAATTTTTCGGCAACAACCAGATTTATAGCCGGATCCAAACCAGATTTTGGTGAACCAGATTTTCTGACACGATAAGCCGCCATGTAGTGTGCTTGACACAGCCCACGAGTGTATTTGTTTCTACTGCAATTCTCTACTGAACACATAAATCCCCTTTTCTTACAGTTTATAGACAGTGCCCTTAAAGTGCAAACCCTTAAGCAACTCAAAACAAGTAATGCCGGTACTGCTGTCGTTTCCTGACATTAGACGGAACCAATCAGAGCCGTTATCACTGGTTGAGGCTTGAACCCACCACCGCGATCCGCCGTTATGTGCCTGACCAATCTCCTCAACCCTGAGGTGGTGAAAGTGACCAGAAATGAAAGTCGTGAAGTTTGAGCATGGCCCTTGACCAAATGCTTGCTTCTCCAGCCACTGCTGGACGCTGTTAGGGCGTTTAGCCTGATGACCGTGTGCCACTGCCAAAACATGAAAGTTATCGCCCCACACGTCAAACGCAAGCGATTCGTCATACGGCTGTGGGATCAGGTAGTTGACATCCATACCGAGTTCGGTTGTTAGACGGCGAAGCTGCTGGAGAATAACAATGCCCCAGTCGTCCAAACCTGGCTTACCAACTGTTTGACCGTTGAAACGGAACTGGCAGTGGTTAGACGCTACAGAAGCGTAAGTGACGGGTGCGTACTTATGAGCAATCTTGATCAGATCCCACATAAGAGCAGCTGCGAGATCCACCTGTTGCATCGGGCTTAGGTCGTTCGATTCCAACTGTGCCAAAGAAGCTGCATTAGACACAGACTCAATAATGTCACCAGCGTCAACAATGATGACCTTCTCATACTTGCCCGCTTTAAGTTTTGCCTCAATAGCTTGATACGACTCAAACACACGAGCAACCAAATCCTGAGTATTACCCCTAGACCCAACCTTGCCAATCTGGAAGTCAGCCGCCACAATCACAAACGCTTTACCCTCAACACCAGACCTAACAGGCTTAGGCACAGCCTTCTTAGCCTGAGCATACAAAGTAGGCAAATCAGACTCAAGAACACCCTTCTTACGGAACCGGAAACGATACGCCGTCAACCACTGCGGATCCAGAGGGAAAGGTCGGGCAACCTGCCATCGGCTAGTTCTTGGTTCTCCAACAATCTCAATCTCAGCCGGATCAAATCCAGCCTCAACTAAGAACTTGTCAAAGTCGGGTTTCTCATCAGGTAAAAAGCCTTGCGTAGTGGCTTCACCTTCAGACCCGTTGAACTCGACAGCAGGTCGCCAGTCTTTAGGAACATCAACCTTAGGGGCTGGTGTCAAATCTTCGAGCACGGGCAACGCTTTCCACGATGACGTTCAATCACCGTTCTAGACAAAGTAACTCCCCTAGCACCAAGAGCTGCAACCAAAGCATTAATAGACCAAGCAGGGTCAGCAATAGCGTTTAGGAGAATCTCCCCATCTTCTTTACTTAATTCTTTTGCTCGTTCAGCAACTGTGCAAACCCTAACCTTAACCGGCGGGGTCATCCCTTTTAAAATGCTCATAGTTCAACCCTATCGGTTAACAGGAAATTCCTCTAGTAATGCTTCACACAAATTTCTTGTAGCCTCATACGGGGCATAGCTGCGTTGTTCCTCTTTCAGAATCGCCCACAAGTGGTGGCGAATGTGATCAAAGTCTGCTGACCAAACCAAATTAGGTGACTCAAGTAGTTCTATTGCTTGCTCAATCACGGGATCCATAAATTTCCTTCACAGCCTTCTCCATCTGATCAACAGACTCGGCACACTCATCAATAATCTTGTTCAGGCTTTTCAGCCCAATTTCTAACAACTGAAGTCGCATCTCTACCATTAGCAGAGTCGCTTCCCTTTCAGAAATGTCACTCATTGTTTCTCCTTATAAGTTCAATAATTACAACTGCTAAAGCCAGCCCCATACAGATCATGAACCAACCCAAGCCGTTAGTCATTTGTTTCTCCCTTGATAAGTTCGATGTATTCATTTAGTCGCTCGCAATGTTCCTTGTTTAGTCCATAGCAATCAGTCCAACCCCATTCACTGTTTGTGCATAGGTCTGCTTCTAGCAACTTGATAATGCGTTCCCTCTCACCAGTCACACCTGCCTGAAACCAAATTTTCTGTTGCTTGCTAGGCCACTCGCTCATTTGATTAACTCCTGAAACTTTTTATTTTTTAGTTCGTCAGCAAAATGCTCTTTTGCCAGTTCTGGAAACACTTGAAGGGTTGCTTTGTAGCGTTCCGCCCTGCGATGCAGAATCCAGTTCTTCATTTTCCGTTCGCTGCGCCACATCATAAAAATAGCCCAGCCAATAACTAATGCGATAATTACTAAATCTCTCATTACTTTTCTCCCTTGATTAGAGCGATTACATACTGAGCAAGGTTGCCGTATAGTCCAAGACTTTGGTCTGGCTTACCCCACCAGCGATTCAATGTCATAGGATCTTCTAGCAGTTTGATAATGCGTTCCCTCTCTTTAGCAATGCCATCTTCAAGGCCATTATCTCTGCCTAAACCAAAGTAAGTTACTTCATTTTCTGTCAAATTAAATAAATTAATCATTAATTGCCTTCAATGCTTTTTAGGTGGCGAGCAAGTGACTGAATCTTGTCCAAGCGGAAACCCGACCAAGCCTTAGTGTCAGTAGTCACAATAGGAGCTGCGAGAAGTCCCTGTTGCTTGAAGCCCTCCAACACCAAAGGCTGATCCTCCAAAGACTGCACCTCAAACGGAATACCCAACCTAGTCATAGTTTTCTTAGTCATCTCACACTGAACACAATTAGGCAAAGTCCAAACAGTGACCTTCATCAGTTACCACCAGAAATAATCTTGTCTCGCACCTGACGCAACAACACAATGTAACCGCCTGGTAGATCCTCGTGAATCATGTTCTCAACCAAATTAGCGATACGCATACGCTCATCAGCCCTAGCCTCAGACATTCCCTCCTCCATAGCACGAAGAAACCCTTGTTTACTTACCTGCATTAGTTCCATGTTCCAACTCCTCAATCAAGCCTTTTATAGCTGCGGATTTAGTCTTGATCGGTTTCAGAGTGTCCAAGACTTTTGCTTTTATTTCTATAGTGGCACGGGCTTCAGCCGATGCGATAGCGTCATCAAATTGTGCTTTTACAGCATCAAAAATTGGTGTACTCATTACTTCTCTCCCTTGATTAGTTCAATCTCATACCAGTAATGCCCTAAATCATTATTACTTCCACATTCAACACAGTCGCAACCCTCACCCTGTTCCTCTAGCAGTTTGATAATGCGTTCACGCTCTACTAGCGAACCAGTTTCTTCACCCTGTCGCTCACCAGCAATAAAGCACTCTAAGCAGTCAATTTTGTGGCTCATTACTTCTTCTCCTTGATTAGAGCGGCTAGGTGGTTCATAGGGTCCTCACACTTACAGGCCATCTCTTGCTCCCATAGTTTGATAATGCGTTCAATCTGGTACTTTTCTCCCCATTCAGCACCATCAGACCATCCTTCAGATTTACCATTTTCATAAGCCTCAACTTCAAGAGCATAGGCCTTTCGCCATTCAAGAACAGGCCCGCCGCCATTACAGCCGTGAAGGTGTTCTGCGTCTACTTCAACATCACAGTTGCAATCAACAAAAGACTCACTAAATTGTTCATAGTATTCTCCGCAACAGCCTGACTCTCCACACCCCCAAACAGTGTCATCTTGCTTTAGATAGTAAAGAGTCATTTACTTCTCTCCCTTGATTAGAGCCTGTATTGCCATATTTGCGTAGACTTGCTTCATTGCCTCTCGCTTCCAATAACCTCTGTCTGGCTGCCATAAGACTGACTTCTTAAACTTTTCTGGGTCTTTGGCGTAAGCGTCAAGAATTACTTTCTGCCATTCGTCACTCATTGTTCTCTCCCTTGAGGTTTTTTTCAAATACAAAACTGCCTGACCAGCCTTTTATTACACCTGTTTCTTCATTTATGAAAAAACCGTGGCTTGTTCTGTTTTCAGGCAAGTGACAAGCGCATCCACAATCTTCTAAATGTTGCTTGACATTCCAGCAATCGCACATTTACTTCTCTCCCTTGATAAGTGCGATTAGGTTCTTTACAGAATCATCAACTGTGTAAGTTCCCTGATTAATTGGAAAATCCCATTCAGAAATCATTTTGATAATGCGTTCCTGCTCCTCAAAAACGCCCTGACCATAACCGTCTTCCCAAGTCTCATTACCGTACTTAACGATTGCTTGTTCAAGTTCCTTATTCATGCTTGCCCCCAAATGATGCAGTTACGCCCAGACCAAGTTTTACCCAGACCCTTACGCTCAACCAACTCAAGATCAACCAACTCGGCTCTACGCGATCTAATACCAGACTCACTAGCCATAGGAGCCTTATTAGACAACACCAACTTGCCGTACTCAGTGACCAAATCCTGATCCATCATCGGCTTCTTCAACAACTTATAAATAGCCAACTGAGTCTCAGTGACCTCTACAACAGACTCAGCTGCTTCATGTGAAGTATGCGGATCTGTGCTTCTTGCTTTAGGCATTTGCTTTCCCTTTCTCTTGCCGTAAAACCAAACCTACAGTAAGAAACCGGTACTTGTCCAGCGTGTCGCAAGTCGTTACACAGTTGTTATAAACACCGAACAACCAGGCGTAGGATACGTGTCAGTAGACGTACCACACCAACGCTTCTTAGCCACAATGTCAACAATCAAACTGTCATCCACAATCGCACCAGCACGAGTCAACGAATCACCAACAGCCCTAATGTAATGATCCAAATCCGGCTTCGACCCAGGATAAACAGGATGCTTAGGCTTTGCAGGTTTAGCAATAAAAAATTTAACCTCTAACCTAATCGGCTGATCAAACGGAACAACCTGCTCCAAATCGTGCATAGCCTGACGAGCTGCATCAGTAACAGCCAAACGCCACTCCGGAAGCCTCTTATTAGCCTCAACGAGAACAGCCCTCCCACCACGCACATAAGCCGTTTTAGAACCTTGTGGGGCAGGAGAGCCATCAACGAGAAAAAATAAATCCTTCAATTAAAAAGGTGCATCATCCATGTTAATAGCAATAGGAGTCCAAGACTCAGGAACCAAATCCTCAGGCTTAAACTCAACCTTCTTCTGCTCCCGTACAACACGCTCAATCTTGTTAGCCACAACATCCAACGCAAACCCCAAAGACGCATCACGCTTTGTAAAAGTCCTAAACACAAACGAACCATGAACCTCAACAGGCGTACCCTTCACAAACTCAAAAGGATTTAACTCCTCAAAAGAAGTCACATTAAACCACATAGTCTCGCCATTCTGCCACTCACCAGAAGCACTCTTCTTAGAAGGAGTAGACCCAACACGCAACACATAATACATCTTGCCCGCCTTAGAAACCTTCGACTCAACATCAGCCCCAAGATTCCCACGAACCGTAATTTCACACTTAGCCATAGCAGCTCTTTCCATAGTCCTAAACAAGTCAGGGTACTACAACACTACTCCCCATCAATGACATCTTCAAGTTCGATATGATGCGGATTCACACAATCCCGATGTCCACACAACCGAACCCCAGGCAACAACAAATGCCCATTCACCATCGGATTATCCTCCAAATCAAAATCACCACGCCAAGGCACACACCGAGACGAACCATACTGAATACTCAACGCAGGACGCATACGACACGACACACACAACACCACCTGCTGACGGCGTTTAACCAGAGGAACCTCCCACGACAGGCCACACCTCTTACACAACACACGATTATCATCCACCACACAAGCGTAGCGTAATCACAGGGAAAGGCTCAAGAGGGTAGAAATGGCCTAGACGACCATCTCAAACCACAGGTATAAGGACTGTCAGGTTTTCTAATGGGTCTATCCTCACGGGTAAGACTATCTACGCCATCTGTTCAGCCAGCTGCAAGGATGCTAGGTAGATACGAAGTAGCACCGCCAACTAAACTCTGTTCCACTCTCAGAAACTTTCACCCAAATCTAAGGCTTCACTGTGTCGGGTATGCCAAACTGACGGCCTCTAACGCCCAGTATCTCCGCTTGTGAAACGAGAGCCAGTTTTATAGCAGTCTGACGGTTTAAGAACCTCTGCTTGAAGATTTGATTATAGGTGATAAAAAACTAAATGTGCAAATTAAAAGTGGTAGTCGTAATTTGGCAGCTCAGTTTTACCAAAATCATCATCTAGTAAATACCACTTTCCATTCTGCCAAACAGGGATCGCAGCAGCATCTTGCCAGTTCTCCAGCTTCCAGCCCATACCCTTAGCGAGCCGTGCAGCCTCAGCACTCATCTCAATCTGGCAATTAAACCAAGAGCACAAAACAATAATGTTAGACGGCTTGTCCTTCTTGTGAGAGCCGCCCATGCCCCTGTTAGACCGGTGCTGCGGTACTAGCGTGTTGTCGTTTGTCCCACAGTGCAAACACTCTAGATCCCGTTCTAGGAACTTAGCCCACTGCTTCTGACTCATTCTTCCCACGGTGGCTCCGGACTCCTCGCAGGATCAACTAAACCTGTAGCCATAAACCCAACTGGGGCGGTCTCCACTCGTGAACTATCAATAATGGCAAGGTTGCCCTCAGAGCGACACTTGTGACTAGTACGCCACTGATTCAACAACTTAATCTCGTCAGACCGTTCAGCCTGAAAACTAGCCCCGCACGAACACGCTTCAGAGATCATCAACTTCACCAAAAACTTCTATGACTTTCATCTCGCACCAAAACAAGAAAGCGAGAAAAGATGCGGTTGTAGCCCACATACCAACTATGAGAGCTGCAATCCACAACACCAAAAGCCACATTAGCGAAGAACCTTTAATTCCGTTTCAATCATGCGAGCAATAGTCTGAGTGCTCATCTGAGCCAACTCCAACTGCTTCAACTTCAACTTTATCCGGTTGTATTCAGCTCTAGCCAAATCAGCCGCCAACTTATCATCAGCCGACTTTAACTTAGCAATAGCCTCTTTATCCTTCACAGTGCCATCAGTAGTCTCCATGAACGTCAAAGCCAAAGTTCGTTCATACTTTGCTTCAGCATCAGCCAACTTCACCTCAGCGTCATACAAAGCACCAACACCCTTAGCTGCTTCCGCTTGGATTCTCTGTAATTCTTCGATTATTCCACTCGGAGAAGTATTCGCCACTTTCAACCCTTTCTAACCGTTCCATGCCCATCTCGTGAATTATGCCAGCCGTAGTGCCATTGGCCCCTTTAGTAGGATTCATCAAATCGCCATAAAGTTCCCGAAGTTCGACAATGCTACTTAGCAGAATCCTTAGATCCTTTATGTCCATTGCCTAATTCCTTAATCTTATTCAGCACTTCTTCTGACGCTTTTAGTCTAGAGGCTTCAACAAACAAAGCACGGAGGCCGTCAAGGTCTTCTTTCCAAGCCAGATCTTCAGCCTCTTTTAGCCAGTCACGGTTATTTAGACGATTTACCTTTTCCATCTCAGAGGCAGATGGTCTTTTACCTTTTGGGCTTAGGTTGCCTCCTAGCTGCGAGATGGCTCTACCGAGGGCACTGCTGGCACAGTTCTCAATAAATGATGTCTTGTTCACAGGTGATGAACCAAAGCGTTCTTCAGCATAATCAACCGCGCGTGGCTTGTCTTCAGCCCAGTCAGTCCAGACTTCGGCTTTAATGATGACTTGTTGTTCACTGACAGTTATGATGTCTAAATTAAATCGACCCTGCGGATACCGTTCCCAAAATAAATCTACTCGTTCTTGAACTGTCTGATATTGCGATAAATCAAAGTAAGCCATGTTATCCCTTTTCTTTTAGATATTGAATTGCATTTGCCATAAATCCTGGGTTATCTCTAAAATGTCCTAGCCCAGAGTTGCATTTAGTACAAAGCAATCCTCTTATTTTTCCTGTTGTGTGACAATGATCGACACACAAGTTTCTTAGTTTTGCACCCATGCCATCAGCTGCATCGCCACAAATAGCACACTTGTAGTCCTGATCTGCCAGCATTTGTTTATACTGCTCAATAGTCAAACCGTAAACTTTCATCAAGCCATTATTTTTGTGGTATTCCCTACCATATTGCTTTATTCTTACACTTTCGTTTAATTTAAAGCAATCCAAACAAATTGATCTGACTGGGCCGTACCGCTTTGGTGTAAATTGAATTGCACACTGTGAGCATTGCATAGAAGTTGGCCTTGCTTTTGCAGAACCAGTCCTACGCATTTGAACATAGTGATTTTGACACAGATTTTTTGCTATGGATTGTCTCGTGCAGTCATCTACCGTGCATGTTTTCATAGTTCTATACTACACCAGTAGTACAGTTAGCCATTGTGGTTCACCCATTGCTCCCAGTCAGTTTTAGCCTCGTCATATAAATCATCTATCAGGACACCGACAAAACGTGCCATGTCAACACAGTCTTCATCACAACCACAAGACTCCAAATCAAGTTTGCGTTGCTGTAAAGTGCCAATGATTTCTGCACGTTTGATAGCTGCACCGGTACGAATACCAACCATTAAAACCTTGTCCAGACGCTTACTAGTAAAGAATCCCATCAGCCAAGTCTCAATTCGTTCAAACCTGGGCGAAACTCACGCTTCACAAAACGAAACACCAACACCTTATTAGTATCAGTTTCCATCTTCACCAAACGCTCCATGTCTGTCTCACGAACATCCACAATAGTTCCAGTGATTCCATTAATAGTGGCTGTTTCGCCAACTGTGTATTCTTCCATTTACTTCCCTTTCTCATTTAGATAATCTATTGCTTTTTGTAATAATTCGACATTATCTTTAAACTTGCCAAGTCCCAAATTACACCAAGTGCATAGTAAGCCACGAACTTTACCCGTTTTATGATCATGATCTACAGCTAACTTCATTGGAGTCCCGTGACGACTGACAGAGTTTTCATTGCCACAAATTAAACATTGGTGATTTTGTTTAATTGACATGGCTTCAAATTCTTCGATAGTCATTGAGTATTGTTTTAATTTTGCACGTTCTACAAACGGAAGTTCTTTGGCGTAGCAATTTCTACATAGACCGTACTTAGCGACTACCTGTGGTTTATCACAGCCATTTTTACACTTTGGCTTTTTAGCAATACGTAGAATTTCGTAATGCTGTTTAGGCTGATGCGTTTTAAGACAATCATCTATGCCACAGATTTTTTTCATTTACTCTTTTTCCATTGAATGTACGGTGCTCCATAACCACGCTGTGTACGGAACAAAACAATCTCATCATTGATTGCCCCCCACTTAGCAGAGCCCAAAGCCTCTAGTGTTCTTGATTGTAGTTCCTGATACTTAGTCTTAGCAACATCTAATTCATCTTTTGCCAAAGCCAAATACATCCCCAAATCGCCCAGTTCTTCAACATCATCAGGGTTAATTTCCGTGTGCAACCTACGCATGGTCTCATAGGTCGAATCCGACCCATCCCACATCGGTTGTGACCCAGCCTCAACATGATCCCAGAACCGGCGTAGAGCCGCCAAGTTAGACTCAGCCAAGAACTGGTCAAACTCCACATCGAAAGTCTTGTACCGGCCTCCACAAAGCGCAATAACGGTAGCGTGTTGAATTTGGAACAACCACAAATACGACTGAACTTGGGCAATGTAGTTAGGTGGAATGTCAGACGCTGACTCCCAAAAGTCGCTAGTCGTCTTAACCTCAATTAGATGCAACACACCCTTGTCGTCACGGTAAAACGCATCAGGGTTAGCCAACAACCACGGATAATCCTTAGACACATACGAACCGGATTTAAACACATCGAACTGTGGGTTTTCCTGCTGAAACAACTCCAACAACGGATCCTCCAACAAAGTGCCTAAACGCATAGCAGTAGACGCTTCACCATTAGGAATCTCACCACGAACCTTGTAATAACAAGTGATAGGTGACTCCCAAGGTGACAACCCCAAAGCTGCACCAATCTGTGAACCACCAATACGGCCCTTACGCTGTTCATACCATTCAGGCGACTGATTCTCAAAGAAGCCCAGAAACTCTGCCTTCTCCGAAGTGACTTTACCTTGTCTCATTTTTCCCTTTCATTTGACAATCTGACACTCATCAACATACAGTAAGGCTATGACATCGGCAACCAACGACAGACTCCTAATTGCTTTATACCGAGCAATCGAAGATAACGGGGGTGCTCCCTGTGAACAAGTGCCGCACATCTTCCACCCAGAAGACGAACCAGACTGGCGCAACAAAATGTTTGAAACCCGAGAAGCCAAAGCAATCTGTGGCACATGTCCTGTGCTAAAAGAATGCTTCAGTTACGGGGTAATAAGTGCCCAACCATACGGTATTTGGGGCGGAACAACCGCTGAAGACCGCCGAGACATGAAATCCAAACGGCGTAAATACAAAACTAGCGATTAAGCCAATAAGCCTGGACTGTCAACAGCCAAACAATTAGGCTACTTAGCAGATTTTTCTTCTGCCTTTTTTTCCTGCCGGTCAATGTTATCCGCTGCCTTGTTGAAGGCTTTATTAATTCCTGCTTTGGTAATTCTTGCATCACGGGCAATCTCCTCGCCAATCTCTGAGTAAGCCTCAATTAACGCAGGAACAAAAGAAGCTGCTAAAGCAATGAACATAAACATTACATCGCCTGAAATACCTGCACCAACACCACCAAGAACAATACCGACTTTAAGGTACTTGATGTATAGACCAAATGAACGCCACAGGATCTCACCTAAGCGACTAAAAATCAGTTTCAAACGAGCCATTATTGAGCCGCTTTCTTTGCTTCCATGTTGGCTTTACGAGTAGCAGATGACTGATCAATAAGTTTAAAAAGATCTTTCAACACTTTACGATCAGCTGCGTGAGGCTGAGGGGCCGGTGCACACGAAGCGTGAAGGTGATTAGCCCCAGAAGCAGACAAAGACGTTCCTGTAGCCCCAATAAGACCAATTACAGACTGGTAGTTGCCTTTGACCTCATCGCCAACCTTGACCTTTGGCTTCTCTAGCATATGGTTGTATTCAATGTGATCTTTAGCACACGGAGCATTGCCACAAACAGATTTCACAACAACAGACCAGCCAAGAGCAGGGTTGTTCTCAACTTTAGTTACCTTGCCAGCGTGAATGGCATAAATCTCTTTACCCTCAGAGCCGTTAGTAAATCCCCAGTCAGATCCACGGTGAGGCTGTGAACGGTAAGGGGCTGTATTGCCCAATTCGTCACGGCGTTCACGTCCAGGGCCACGGACAGGTTCATAGAAACAGTTAAGAGCAGTCATACGACTATTCTACCTTGGCTTAGATACCCAACCATTTGCCAATAAGAGCACCAATAACACCAGACAAACCAACCATGCCAACAACCATCCAACGGAACTGCTCCAAAGTGCGGATACGGTTCTCGTGATCTTTTAGGTTGCGTTCAACCCATTCAACGTGTGTAGGAATCTTCTCATTGAGACGTTCAACTTGCTTAATGAGTTCAATAGCCCATGCGGGTATTTGTTCCTGCTCCACGTTAGGTCTTTCTATTCAGGCGTAGATTAGATAACTAGAGTGTCGGCTTCTTCAGCAGTTAAAGGCTGACCAGCAATAAGTTTAGCCTTAGCCGATGCTTTTAGAGCTGCTAGTGCTTCTTCAATAGCTAAACGATCTGCTTCAGACTGTGCAAACGCTAGTGCGTCTGCTTCGGCTTGTGCGTATTCTTCAGCAGTGTATTCACGCAAAATTTCTTCTTGCGTAGTAGCGTTTTTCTCTAAAACAAATTTCTTTTCCATCATGTTCCTATCTTAAGATACAGTTGCTCCGCCAGAACCCTTTAGTATTCCATATAGAGACGCAGATGAATACTGTGCAAAATTTGTTGCGTCTGTTGGGTACAAAGTTATCTGTGTAATTGCAGATGTATTATTCCAACCAGATGCTGTAATTATGCCAAAGGCATTTACAGCATTGTCTTCTGTCACACCATCAGCAGAAACGGATTTAGTGACGCTCGTTGATGTGTAATTTGGAATATAAACTTCTGTATTACCGAATGTTGAAGCTAATGCATTTGCTCCAGTATTTACAAAATTCAAATTAATTCTTGTTCCTGCGTAGTCTAAATCTGAATTTACTGAATTACCAAGACCTCTCAAAAATCTTGAGTTTAAATAGCCAGTGGAACTGTTATTAAATTTAAGATATAAAAATCCACCATTCGAGGCTCTACCATCACGACCACTGACTTTTAGTAATAAATCTGTGTAAATTTGTGGAATAGAAGTAAAGTCAATCGAAGAAGTGCCGCCAGCTCCAACAGTAATTGTGCTAATAAGAGTCATTGTCATTACGAAAGCACTCCAAAAAGTGTAAAAGAGGTATTAGTATCAAAATTCGCACCATTTCTATATAAAGTTATAGTTGAAATAGCACTTGTGTTGTACCAAGTATTTGTACTCATGACAACTGCTTGTTGCGTTGAATTGATTCGACCAAGAACATTTTTTCTTACAATAGTCGAAGAATACTCAAGCATATTCCAAATAATATTTTCTGGCACAGTAACACTGTTATAATTACCTGCTTGAATAAATGCGCCATCTGAGGTTTCAACAGCAACAGTTGAACCGTTAGCTTCAAATGAATTATATTTGTAATTAATACCGGTATCGTTATTAAATCTCATTCTTACAGCTGCACTAACGGTACTTAAATTGGAAATAACTAAAACTAAATCTCTATACGATTGCGAGATCGAACTAAAAGTCACGGTAGCTGCAGGGCTTCCCAGTGTTGTATTGGCTAATGGTATGTAGGCATTAGTTCCCATTTTAACCTAAAATTCCGTATAAAGAGAGTCTTGAATTTGCCAATATCGACATGCTGTTAATAAAAAGACTCATAGAATTTATTGCAGCAGTTGATCTCCATTGTCCACTATAAAGGCCAGTATAGAAATAACCTTGATTTGGATCAGCATATCCACCCCTCATTCTTGTAACTTTATTTTTTGAAGTAGATGCATAATCAAGAATGTCAATAATTCCAACTCCAAAATGAGAGCCTTGTGCTAAATCGCCCGGCACTCTATTAAGATTTATGCTTGTACCTGCTTCGTTTTCAGAAAACGAAGAATTGTTTTGAGCAAACACCAAATGTGAATTGTAGTTGCTTGCTGTATCGCCATTGAAATACATACGCATTTGTGGATTAGTGCTTGAACTTCCTCTAACGCTAAAGCGCAACTGCAAATGCTTATAAGTTGCTGGGATAGAGCTAAAAGTTACTAATGATGTGGTGCTACCTAAAATAGTCGTGCTAATTAATTCGAAACTTGGTCCAGCGGCATTACCACCAGCACCAGCAGCAGCCCAAAACCCTAAAGGAACCGGCATTAGACAGTAATCTTTCCAATAACACGGTAAGAGTTAGCAGCAACCTTCTGAATAGTTGCACCATTGTACTGCTGATCAATCTTAAAAGTGACACCAGCACCGGCAGTACCAGCACCAGCCCAAGTAGTCACACCAGTACCAGCTGCAATAGTTACAGTACCTGCACCGTCACGAATAACATCAATACGGTCACCAATGTTTAAAACATCAGGAACAGTAATGGTGTAGGCCGAGCCAGAGTTAGCCAAAATAGTTTCGTTGCGGTCAGCGGAAGTTGCTGTGTAAGCCGCAGAAATAGGAACAACAGCGGTAGTGATCTGGTCAGAACTAATGCTCTTGTTAGTTAAAGTGGCAGTGCTAGAAGCAGTAATAAAAGTGGCAGTGTTAACCAACGCACCCCAAGAAGTGCCGTTATACCCTTCCCAAACAGTACCATCGGAACGGAACGACACCATACCAGCCGAAACACCAGTACCCAAGGCAGATGAACGAGCAGTAGACGAAGCGAACTTCATCACCGACTGATCCATCAAATAGCCGTTAACATCAGCAGCTGTCAGAACATCCAACGGGTTCCAGGTCTTCTTACCCAAACCAGCCATAATTTATCTCCTAATACCCTAAGGCGTTATCTGTATCAAGTGTACCAAAGGTTGTGTCATCCAGAATAAAGTACAGGAAGTCTAGACGGGCCAAACCAAGGGTCACACGGTGAATTTGCAAATCAGCACGGTGATTAATGTTAATGATTTCGGCGTACTGTGAAATGGCAGGACCAATGCCATTAGGGGTGAACTGTACCTTGACCACATCATTGAGTTCAAGGTTAAGCACCTTAGCCTGGTCTTCAAGTGACAAGTCATCCATGATGATCTCAACAGCGTCAAAACGATACTCCGGCTGAGAATACTTATTAGCCAAATAAACAGCCAAATCCTCAACCTGCTCATCCGTGTTCATCAGCAAATCAGACAAAGTAAGGTTCAGCACACCGTAAACACCCTGAGAAGCCAAATCAATAGCAGTCACAGTGCTAGTAGTAATAGCAGAAGTAATCACAATCTCATTAGCCAGCTGCTCAGACCCATAAGTAATCCTGATGTCGCTATAACCAATACCAGTGCCATCATCAGTCAAAGTGACAATGCCAGAAGTTGGCTGAACCACTGTACGGTCCTTAAAAGTCGCATAACCATTCTTAGCGATAAAGAAAGCACCAAACTCAGTCTTCTCAATCAACTTCAAATACTGCAAAGCATTCTGATTCTCACCAACAACATTCGCCCCAACAGTAACAACACCAGTATCAATGTTGCGGTATGTTGAAGGCCAAGCAACCTCAGGATCATCCAAAATAGCGTTAATACGCTCACCAGTAGTCTGTACAGTGGCAGTGCCAGGTGTCACAGTCTGATTGTTCAAACGGTAAAAACCATCAGAGGTCACAAAAGTTACAGTAGACTCACCATTTACCGCATAGCGTAGGTTCCAGTCGTCAATAGTGCCAAAATACTGCTGAATGCCGTTAGAACTGATCTTGACTTCACGGCGAGGAATGATGTTGCCGTAAAACGGGCTTGCTTGGTAAGTAGGGTCAAAGTATCGGTTGTAGTTGTTCAAAGTGACAATAGATTCACCAGCACTGTACGAGTCAATGTCACGGTTCTTACCACGAGTGATTTGAATGTCTTTCACATACTCGGTCACGTCATAGAAGAACGTTCCAGCCAAAGTCCATGCAGTGTTATTCAACACACCACGCTCGGCATCATCCAACACAAAGAACGGGCCGTTATTACCCGCTAAATCAAAACCAATCTCAACTTTTTGTGTAGGCATTAGAAACTACTATTCGCCTTGTTGTACTGGTTGATGTAACTCTGAATAGTCTGACCCACAATCTTTCCATCCGTACCAATACCCGCATTAACAGTAATGTTAATTGGAACATTCTGCTTCTGTGCAAGATTAGCAAAACGAACCGACTCAGAAGTTGAATAGTAGTCAGACGCTGACCCTGCAAAATCACGAGCAATAGCAAAAGTATCCAACAAAGCCGAGTTTACAGCCATAGTCTGAGCCACAGTTGCAGCTGCCGGAGGAACAGGGGCGTTAGGCATAGGCAAAGCCAAATTCATCTTCTCACTGAAAACATTAGTAAAAGCGGTAGCCAACTTTGTAGCGTAATCAACCAGTTCTTGCTCTTTGGAAATCAGACCCTTAATCAGGCCGTCAACCATGTCAATACCAGCACCATACATGACCTGTGCAGACTGTTCAGCAATGTCGCCACCAACAGCATCCAACTCTTTAAACAGGTTGTTAAGTTCACTAACAGTACCAGTACCACCCTCAAGGATGGCCTTAGCAGTCGCACCACCAGCATCAATACCGGCTGTAACAATCTGCTGATAAAGGTTCTTATCCAACCCAAGAGCACGAAGATCCTTTAGCTGCTGTGCAAACGCCTTAGTCTTATTAAGAGTCTCAGTGAACGAAGAAATAAGTTCCTTCGACCCACCAGTAGCACCCTTAATGACCTTAGAAGTAGCAACCTGAACATTGCCAACCATCTTTGTAATGGTCTGAGTGACATCCTCAGCGTTATTAGCAAGGATCTGAGTAATGTTCCCCATACCAACAATGGTGGACTTAACATCCGCCATAAGAGCCTGAGCCATGCTACGCCGATTAACCAGTTCGTCACGCTGACGCATCAAATCCTGAATAACAGCCTGTTCAGAACGAGCATACTTAATTAGCGCATCAGCCGCATCCTTAAGCATTGTGCCATCAGCAACACTCTTAGTAATACTCTCAGCAATGCTGTCAAAAGAATCAATCGTAGACTGCTCAAACTGACCAATTTCACGAGTAACAACAGCCAAAGGAGCAACAGCAGTAGTTAGTTCCTTAAGAGCCTTCTTAAGTTCATTGATAGCCTCAACTTGCTTGTTATAAACCTCAAGTTGCTTCTCATAAGCCTTGTAAGCCTCTTCGTAAGCATCCTTAGCCTTTTTGACAGCTTCTTCATTAGCATCAGCGATTTCTTTAAGGCCAGCAGAAGTCTTGTTAAACTCACGCTGAAGTTGCGCTACGCCAGCCCTACCACGAGCCGCAACACTAGCAAAAACCTTTTTCCAGTCTTCACCAGATCCGACAACTGACTCAATGAACGCTTCTGAAGCACCCAAGTTTGCCAATTTAAGACGAGCAGACTGTTTAGCAATTTCATCTTTAAGTTCCTTGTAGAACTCTGCAACAGAATCTTTAGCAGGTGTGCCTTTGCCCGCACCCGAACCAGCACTCGCAGCAGCCGCCTTCTCAAAGGCCGCTTTGCCATCGTAGAACTTTGCCATAGCTGCAAAACGAGCAGCCTCACCACGAGTACCTTTATTAATGTCCTGAGCATTAGTAATTTCACCGATACGCTCAAGAATCTTGACAAAAGGTGAGAGGACTGTGGCAAGTACGCCACCCTGGTTGACAACATCACGCAAAAACTTGGTGATGCCTAGATCGCCAAAGTCCTTATTGCCAGCATCAAAAACTTTATTAATGGCATCAAAAAGAGCGTTGAATGGCGCAAGAATGTGATTAAGAAGATCTACAATCAACTCAAGAGCAACAGCAAATCCAGCACCAAGTAATTTGGTTAATGGATCAAGTGCTTGCATTAACTTGCCAAATGTTTCAAACAAAGTGCCAAGGAAGCCAATAATTGGTGCAACAATCGGAGTCAGAGCATCAATAACCTGACCAATGCCCCTAAAAGTCTCTTGTAATTTTGGCCCATTTTCTTCAACCAAAGGAGTCAAAGATTGCATCAAAGATGTCAAAGCAGGGGTAAGTTCAGTACCTACCATTGCTTGCATGTTGCTAAATACAGCAGTTAGTTTCTTCTGCTCAACAAACAAAGTTCCAGACTGGCGAGCAAACGCACCAGCAGCATCAGCCGAACGTAGATACAACTGCTCCATACGCACTTGCTGTTGAGCATTAAGCATTGCTTGACCAGTAAGGTGACCAAGGCCCTTAGCCGCAACAAGGGCGTTAACTTCCTGCTGCTTAAGAGCAACACCAAACTTTTCAATCGGGTCATACTCACCACGGAACAAAGCCGTCATAGCTGTCAATGCTTCAGAAGTGTCATAACCAAAAGTAGTTGCCAAGTCCTGAGCAAGGATAGTGAGTCGCTCAGTGTTATCAGCAACTTGGTCCATAGGCAGACCAGCCTGTTTTAGAACCGATCCCAAAAATGTGCTTGTACGAGCTGCCTCAACTTGGCTAAGACCCATGTTGTAAGCATTTTTAGAGAACTCTGCCATTCGAGGCGTAATGTTGCCAAAAACTGTGCCCAAGGCCGCCATGTTACGTTCAAGGTCACGAGCCTCAGAAATGGCATCGCCAGCGAAACGAATAGCACCTTGTAATGCTTGAACACCCGCAGTAGCAATAGCAGCGGGCCCAACTAGCCCTTTAAGTGACTTACCAAGACCTGCTAATTGACCTTGCGCTGCCTTAATACCAGCTGCGTTAAAGGTGGAGAGTAGAGGTAAAATAATGGCCATTAGGCGTTCCTTCTGATCTCTGCATTAAGTTTGTTAGCAGTCTGTTCAATCAAAGCGTACATTTCAATATTTACGGCAGGGATAGCCTTCTCAGCAGAAGGCCAAACCATACGAGACGGTTCGGATTTTTTAAAATTAGCCTTATTCAAAGCAACAACCATGCCGGAGCCTTGCCCGTTAATCCGGTGACGGCGTTTACCGGTCGGAGAGCGACTGTAATCGTACTCACGAGTCAAACGACCACTACGGTCACCGACTTTTTTAGCCACATCAGCCATAGCCGTAGCAGGTGAATTAACCCAAACCGAAACAATAGACTTGCCTCGCTTACGCATACGAGTATCAACCTTCAACTCAGTAGCACGAGCCGGAATAACAGTACCCCAAGTCATACGACCAGGGATCACCTTAGGTTGCATACCACGAATAGGAAACCGATTAGGGATACCCTGCTGGACAGCCTTCTCAACAGGGCGACCAATACGTTTAGCGTTCTTCTTAAACTTCTCAACTAGGGCAGGTTCAATCTTGCGAGTCTCGCGGATAAGAAAACGCCAATCAGTGATCTGTATCTCAACACGATCACCGGCTTTGACATTTAACTTTTCTGCCACGAATCCCACCAATCTCTACAACCATTCTACCCGCAAAACGAAAACCCCCCTCTTTCGAGGGGGGCTCCATTAACGAGCAGTAGCCTTCGCTATCAACCAACGGTTCATAGTCCAAAGCATACGTTCATCCAGCAGCATCAACTCACGCGGAGAAATGCCAGTTTCGCAAGCTAGGCCAGCGATAAACCAATGTGCTGAAGTCTCGCCTAGACCAACTATTTTGGGTCGAGATCACTCGCCCCAACAGTGACAACTGTTTCCACCCAAGGGTCAAACTCTAGAGCAGTCGCTTTAGTGCGCTTCTCAGATGCCCATGCCAGATACAGAAGGTGAGTCAATTTAGTCTCTTCACCCAGTTTTGTCACACTTAGGTTGAACTTTGATTCAAATGCAACTAGATCACTTGCTGTACAAGTAACTTCTTTTGCACCTGTTGAAATGTATTCAATGCGTAGATTGAGTTTCAATTTATGTCCTTAATTAAGCGGTTGCTTTTGAAACTGCACCTGATGTAGGCCAGGTCACAGAAACGGTGCTTAGGTCGCCCACTGCGCCCGACACGGGGTTCCAGTTGTTCACAAGAACTGTTGCAGTGTACGCCGGTGTGGTGCTTGAAGCTGCGGTTCCGTTACCAGCGATGATAACAGCGGTAGCAATAGTGCCAAGTAGAGGGAAGATTGTTGACTCTACTGAAGCGTTTGCATAATCCTGGTGGAAGTCAATCGAGACAGTGCCCGACTTTAGACCACCAATTAGTTCGGTGTACCCTGCTGAACCAAAGTCAGTAACGTCAACATCTGCAACGTTGATTGACAGTTCGGCACGAGCAATCGAAGATGAAAGGTCAACACCATTGATGGTGACCTTGTTTCCGGTGACTACATACTTAGCCAATTTATTCTCCTAGCTTGCATACGCAATGACCAAAAATTCGGCCGCTGCGTATTGGATTTCGTTTGATGAGATTACTCCGTATGAACTAATCTCGGTTACTCGGCAGTCGTTAACAACGCCACCGAGAGTCCTATCATATTCTACCGCCTGTTTTACTGAAAAATCGCCTGATCCAGCACAGTACATGTCAAGTTTGTTTTGAGCCGAGCGTTCGTCAGCACGGTGAGCCAAAATGCTGATAGTGAACCTAAACTCATCAAGTCCACGGTTCATAGCCACATCAAACTTGACCGGTGTTGAGTCCGGTTGAATGATAGCAATCGGCGGTGTCGCATTATCAGGTGCAATAGACGATGTGCGAAGCCCAGGTATACGGGCAAGGTTCTTCTCAAGCCCTAAACGAATGTCAGTGATGCTCGCCATTAGGCAAAGTTTCTCATAGAACGGTAAGGGTCAACCAAGTGCTGAACATCAGGGTCCAAACGCGATCCGACACGAACAACACCCATGTCACCAAAACCAGCAACACCAAGAGGCGAATCGAGACGCTTAAAGATACGTGAAGCCTGAAGAATAGTCGCTTGCTTAATAGCAATAGGTACAGAAGCCCAACCCCAAACGCCTGTGACCTTCACCAGAGCCTGTTCAGCGTTCACTGGGAACGAGTAGTCGTTTACGGCCCTAATTCTCGTGTACGGGCTTACAAGGCCGTCTGTGCGACCATTGACCGGCTCCAACTGGTAATCGGTAACAGCCCAAGTCGTGTAAGTGCCACCAATTTCATCAGTAGAAGCCAACTCTGTGATGCTCTGCAAATCCTCAATCTGGGTAATGTACCAGTCTTGAGCTGCAAAGTTCTTAGTAGCAGAACCACCATTGTAAAAGTAGCGACCAGCGTAGCCGTCAATAAGGCGAGATGCTGACTCGATAGCCATCTCCAAAAGAGAGTCATCCAAGCCATCAATAATTTTTAGAGCAGCTTTAACTTCATTCAGTGAAGCATAACCATTGGTAATTGCCACAAGTAACTCCTAAGTCTATGACTCTATTCTACCGTTGAAACGCAGTCTTTCCTTAATAGCCGTGCTAGAGATGCCCTGAGTGTACGGAATGTAACACAACCCAATCCCGCGCTCATCCAACCAATCCTGATCAAAACCCATCTGAGCATAATAATCACGCCTAGCCCAATCAGAGCCAATAACAATCAAATCAGGACTATCAAGAGCGATAGAAATCCGACTATCAACACCACCCAAGTTAGGAACAACCCTGTCAACCCAACGACATCCCAAAAGGACAGCCTCACGTTCCCGATACGACATGATCGGTCTTTTACCTTTGTACTTTTCAATGAACTCATCCTCGTTTAGCGAAACAGTCACAGAGCCAAGCTCTGCACATCTCTTCAGGAAATTGATATGCCCTGCATGTAGCAGGTCGAACGTGCCTCCCGTGTACACTCTCAATCCCATCGGTTTGCCCTTCTGACTTTAAGACTCCACTCGCCTTGCGAGAAGTCATCTTCCCTGCCCTTGATTTCATAAAGCGTGTGATTTGCCACAAAAGACCTCGAGTTCTGTGCCTGAAACCCACTATTGAGCGTTGAGGAATTTTCATGAAAAACCCGAGCCTGAATAAAGTTCTTTGGAACTTCAGCCTGATCCACTCGCCGTTCAAGATCGTTATCATCAAAATATAGGGGATAAAAACGCTCATCGTAAAGACCAACTTTTTCAACCATGCCTTCACCGAAGACCACGCAAGACCACGCCGGAGTAATGTCCACAAAGTTAAGAGCATCAGTATTTACTTCTTTCGTAATTGTTTCCAACGCACCAGGAGCAAACCAAGCATCGTCATTGACCAGCACCCAATAAGGAGCATAAGGAGTTGATTTGACAACAAGATTCCAAGCACCAACAAGACCAAGCCCAAAAGGGATCCGTAGAAGCCACATATTGCGTACCAAATCAGGTTTGACTGGCTCCCACTCTTGTGTTCCTGAATTGTCAACAATAACGAGGTGCTCCACAGGGTAATCAATAGAGCGAAGTAAACGGTCAGCAAGATCAAACCTCTTTAACGTAGCAAAACCAAGGACAGGGATCATTTAATCAACTTATTCAAAACAGGAACCCAGTGCTTATCCCACACAGTCTCCACATCAAACGCTGAAGCGAACTCAATCGCAGTTTTAGACGGACCGCGATCAGCGTTATACGCATCCTCCAAAGCCTGAACAATAGACGGAATCAACGGAACCTGCCAAATAGCATCCTGCCCAGAATCCCACATCGGCTGACCATCAACCAACCAACCATCCTCAGCCACAAGATCAGGAGTCGCAGCCCAATTAGAACCAATCACACGAGTACCACAAGCCTGAGCCTCAATCGTACCCAAACCAAAACCCTCACCAAAAGACGGAGCCAAAAACACATCCATAGCCGAATACAAACCAGCCAAATCCTGCTGAGACATACCATACCGGTAATCAACATACGGAGGAAACATAATCGCCTCCTTAGGAATACCAAACGCTTTCAACATCTTCACCAAATTCCAACCCCCAGCAGAACCCAAAGGATCAGTGTGCAAATACAACACAGCATCAGGGTGCTTCTGACGGAAAATACTAAACGCCATCAAATTCTCAGAAAATGCTTTACGGTGAATCAAACCCGAAGCCTTATTAGCTGCGTTCATACCCACAACAAACTCATCAGTCAACCCCATAAAATCACGAGCAGGTTGACCATCAACATTCGGAGTCGGTTTAAAAATCTTCGTATCAATAGCATGAGGCACATACTCACACGCAATACCATTCGCCTCCATCTGACGCACACCATTAGGAGCCATAGCAATCGGAGTGACATTAGGTTTCTCCAACCAAGCCTTCACCTTAGGAGGCATAGTCACATGATCCAAAGGAACCCAAGAAGCAATGTTCATCTTGTCAAAAGACGGATTATTCAAAACCCACACATCATACAAACTGATCCACAAATCAGGCTTACCAGGGTTCTTAGACTTCCAATGAGCGTGGTGCATAGGAGCCACATCGTTAGAGTACGGATCCATACCACGAGGGTAGTGAGGAATCTCACCATAAGG